>Ga0316209_1001340_pt1 | contig 26413 bp, 21 predicted proteins | sample 6monopyrite_MG_FD_204945 | JGI IMG/M metagenome (GOLD analysis project Ga0316209, IMG submission 204945) | Microbial mat bacterial communities from mineral coupon in-situ incubated in ocean water Damariscotta River, Maine, United States -... | ecosystem: Environmental > Aquatic > Marine >...
TGTGCGTCGGGAAGATTAAAAAATCCCACTCCCATCTCCAACGGCCTCCCGCACCCCTCGGGGGATACTATAAGGGCTTGCCTTCATTTGGTGCGTTGCAACGCACCCTACGGCAGGCATTTCAACTTGGCACAAAAACTTGACTCAAATAGGACAATTTGGGCCCGATAAGGTATCAAAGAGTTTGTGCGGATCGAATTCTGATTTGATCTTCTCTATCAGCAAGTTTCTTGATGCCCCATTTTCTGACGAGTGGGGATTATTCTCTGGAATTTGATGACCGCTCAAGCATTGAACTTTAACATTGAGCGAAGACAGATCTGCGAGAAGGGATCTTATCCGCTGCTCACTCTGAGCGGTTTCTGCTGCTTCGAAAGATCGAACGATACAAACACCGCGAGTCGTTTGACCAAACCCGCTCATACGATGTTTAACCGCAATATCCAATACGTCTATCGTTTGTGATGGGAGCGAACCAATTCTCAGAACGGTAGCTTGCTTCAAATTATTCGCCGTCGCGATCCAGGGATCTAATTCTGAATTCCAAGGTTGAACAGTGACCAATTCTGCATCAGATTGCTGGCTGACGGTTTGCCTTATCTGATCGCTGAGTGATTGTGTCGTTTCCTTTGTTCCTTCAACAGCATACAGAAGGTGAATATTGCTATCATTGACATCTAGTGAGATTGCATCGAAAATAACCGGATTAAAGGGGAGTTCTCGAAATGTTTGCCAAAGTGTTTTGAGTCCTTCTGTTGTTTTTGAACTCAATTGATGAACGAGTATTTGTTGAGGTATCGGCTTTACCTGCAATGTTGCGGCAACCGGAATCGCGAGTTCTCCGTTCGATCCGACAAGTAGTTTAGACAGATCATACCCGGCGACATTTTTGACAACCCGTCCTCCAGCGTGAAAGATTCTCCCGCGACCATCAACCGCGGTCACGCCCAACAGCCAATCCCGCATCGTGCCGTAACCGGCGGCAAACGAACCGAACCAGTTTTTGCAGATCACTTCTGCCACTGTCGCTCTTTCAGGATGCGGAACATTCACCGGCAACCACTGTTGATGTTCTTCGAGTACCTTTTGCAACTGCGAAACCGTCATGCCGGTTTCGATGGTGATTGTCATATCTCGAAACGGATAATCAATCACCTGTTTGAACCCGGCAAGATCCAGAGGCAATTCACCTTGCTGCCCCAAAGCGCCTAACCACTGAATCTTCTGCTGTGAATCGCCACGTTTGACGATCCACTCGCTCAGTTCCTGCTGCGTTGTTGGCTTGAAACAACTCATTCGTCGGTCACGCATCCTTCGCTGGCGTTTTTCACATTTTTGATGTACTTATAAAGCGTACCCCGTGTGAATTTATAAGGCGGCGCGGTCCAGTTATCTCGACGTTTTTGTAGTTCTTCATCACTCAGATCGACATCGATCCGGTTCACTTCTGCATCGATCGAAATTTGATCGCCATCTTGTAACAACGCAATCACGCCCCCCTCTTGTGCTTCGGGGGTGACATGCCCAATGATAAATCCGTGAGAGCCGCCCGAGAATCTGCCGTCGGTCATCAAGGCGACTTTGTCACCCAAACCTGCGCCCATGATCGCAGAGGTTGGCGTCAACATTTCAGGCATTCCCGGGCCACCTTTGGGGCCTTCATAGCGGATAACGAGAACTTCCCCTCCCTTGATTTTTCCTTGCTCCAAACCGGCAAGCATTTCTTCTTCGCTGTCATAACAAAGCGCGGGACCAGAAAATTTCAAGCCTTCTTTGCCCGTGATTTTCGCTACCGAACCTTCACTCGCAACGTTTCCTCGCAAAATGCGAATGTGTCCGGTTTTTTTGATGGGGTTTTCAACCGGCCGAATAATACTTTGTCCTTCTTTTAATCCTGGAAGGTTCGCCACATTTTCTGCAAGAGTCTTTCCAGTAACGGTCAAACAATCGCCGTTCATGAAACCTTTTTCCAGCAGGTATTTCATGACAGCAGGCGTTCCACCGATGGAATGCAAATCTTCCTGGACAAATTTGCCGGACGGTTTCAAATCGGCCAAAAGCGGAACGCGATCACTCACGGCTTGAAAATCGTCAATCGTCAACGGCACATCGACTGCTCTTGCCATCGCGATTAAATGCAGTACCGCATTGGTCGAACCGCCCAGCGTCATCACAATCACCAAAGCATTTTCAAATGCCTCGCGTGTCATTATGTCTCTCGGCTTGAGATCTTTTTCCAGCAGATTCAAGACGGCTTGCCCGGAATCAAAACACTCTTTAAGTTTGTCAGGATCTTCAGCCGGGATGGATGCACTGTAAGGCAGCGACATCCCTAACGCTTCAATAGCCGATGCCATCGTATTGGCGGTATACATCCCGCCGCACGCTCCCGCGCCGGGACAACTTCGCTTGACGATTTCCTTTCGCTCTTCATCGGTGATCGATTTGGAAAGATACTCGCCGTAAGATTGAAACGCAGAAACGATATCCAGTTTTTCATTCTTCAAACCGCAGCCCGCACGAATTGTTCCGCCGTAAACCATCAAAGAAGGACGGTTCAAACGCCCCATCGCGATCAAACAACCAGGCATATTTTTATCGCAACCGGGCAGCGTGACCAGACCATCATACCACTGCGCTCCCATGATCGTTTCAATAGAATCGGCGATCAGATCGCGCGATTGCAGCGAGTAAGACATCCCATCGGTTCCCATCGAAATTCCATCGCTGACACCAATCGTGTTAAACCGCATCCCGACTAGTCCGGCTGCCTGCACTCCTTCTTTTACTTTATCAGCCAGCGTCAACAGGTGCATGTTGCAGGTGTTGCCTTCGTACCAAACGCTGCCGATGCCTATTTGAGGCTTGTTCATATCCTCTTCGCTCATGCCGGTGCCATAAAGCATCGCCTGGGACGCCCCCTGACTGCGGGGCTGAGTGATATGAGCACTATATTTATTCAACGAATCCGACATCAACAAACCTTTCTTAAACGATGATATTTTTAAAATTGTATTTTACAAAATTGGTAACGATTCAGCGATGTTTAAGGAACCTCTAATTATTCAATACTCCTTTTGAACGGAGGGTAGACATTCTTGTCTGCCTACAACAGAGCATGCTCTTACAAGACAGACAGGAATGTCTGTGCTCCTTTTGAATAAATAGTTTCCTCTGCAACAGGTCTGAGTAGTTGCAAAAATTGTTTTAATGAGAATAAAACAAATGACAACCATTTCGTTTTTCCTGTTATCGAACGCAACCCGGCACGCGAAGATGGGTGCAAGCACACCATCCTACGACAAACTGTATATCTAAAAGGTTGATGATATCTATTTGTGCTACTAACTTACGTCACAAATACGATCCCCCCTCTCTTTTCATCGTACAGAATGTTATTTAGCTGGTGAAGTAACTCGTATCGATTTTTCGAATTAACATTGAACGTTTTTTATCGTTTTTCGCTTACGAGGTGTAAAAAACGTTACACATCAATTGCTGCTTGCAGCACTCGGGGGCGTCTCTCGAAAAAAAGGGGATCTCTGTAAGAAGAATTGTTTACAGAGGGAGCGACTGCTCAGTTTCGCTGATAAATTGCCAGGCTTGTTCTGCCGATTCCGACTCTCGCAGGTGAGCAAGGAAATCTGGAGTGCGGATCAAACGCCCCAGACGTGCCAGGATTTGCAGATGCGTACTCGAATCCCGACATAAAACAAGAAAGAAAATGTCAGTCAATTCTCGCCCGCCCCCAAAAGGAATTCCTCGCGGAGTAATTCCCAGTGCCATCACCGATTCCCCCAATTCATTAGGGAGTGGCCTTCGCGGATGCGGAATTGCAACCCCTTCATCGAAAGCGGTTGACATTAACTCTTCTCGTTCAAGGACCGCTTTCAAGGCAATATCGGGCGACCAGACGTGCCAGGTTCTTCCAGCCACTTCCACCAGGCGTTCCATCACTGATCGTTTTGTGCGTGCCTGTAACGGAACCTCGATTGTTTCCGGCGTCAGCAACGTACTTACCGGACAAGACTCATCCAAATGTTCTGACTGCTGGGATTTTTCTAACGCGGCCAGTTCGTCTCCAGAATAATTAGAGTAATTATTTTCGATCCACTCGCGAATTTCCGTGGATTGGAACTCCCAACGACCATTTATCCTTCGCCCGGGGATCTTTCCGTTCGAGACCATTTTTTCGACAAGGCGCACATCTCGCCCCAATTGTCGAGCCAGTTCTTCGATGGTCATCCAGTTCGGGGAGGTCATAATTGGGTAGGAATTTTATAAGGTCAGGTTGTCGCGGGGACAGGGAAAATCGTTTTCATCCAGTTCAAGCTGGATTGTAACAGATCCGTATTTTCCGATTTCCAATTCTTTTCGCACCAGGTATCAATTTCGTAGAGTCCCTGATACTCCAGCGTTTCCAATAAATGAAACAGTGCAGGCAAATCCATTTTCCCTTCGCCGGGCAGACATTGTTTGCGTGGGCGTTTGGGGGAAACACCATCACAAATCTTGACCAATTTAATTGTATCAACAATCTGTGGCAACATTTGCTTCCACTTACTATCCTGCAGCGCATGGTAAGAATGCAGACAAAGTCCCACATTGGGGTGCTTGCATTTTGTGATTAAATCGTAAGCTTTATGAAGCGATGTGAGAAAAGTCCATCCATGGGCGGTCGTGGAACTCATCGGCATTACTGCCAGTTGTACGTTACATTCCTGGGCGTACTTGCCAAGTAATGATAAGGAATCGATCACAAGCCGTTGTGCATGCGAAGTAATGTGCCTGCCTTGCTCCCCGGTTGCGACAACAACCGTCTTGGCTCCCAGCCAACTCGCGTACCGAATGACCTGCACCGCTTCGCGCATACAATCATCAATAAGATATCCATGAGCAGAAGTAAAGCCGCCAATCCAGGAAATGCTCGATACATTCATACGATGTTTTTCGAGTAACTCAGCCGTTTCGGTTTCGCCAAAATCTTCGTACTTCAATCGCCACAGGCCTATGTTTTTCAGGCCCAATTCACAGGCTGCTTGAATGTCCTGCTCCGTTGACCAGCGCCGTGTCGTCATCTGGCTTAAAGATAACCTGCTCAGTAGGGCATGGTTCTGTTCAGAAGAACGTGATTTTTCTACCCTGGTAGAATTTTGCTGAATAAATTTATCATTTGACGAATACTCACCCACATTAAGATGATCGGGCACTGAGCCTCTCCTCGTCTAAAGTTAATTTGAATCTTAGAACAAGCAAAAAAACGGACCGGAGTCTCTTCTGCGAACGAATTATCGCACTCAAAAACTCTGAAGCGTAGTATGAAAACGAATGCGCCATTCGTAAACAGCTATCGAGACAGAATCGAAACTTTCCACAATGTTCTGCAAAGATGTCCAATTCGCCAAACAGAACTTGACAAAATATCCCCTGAAGGTTCCCTGCAAGAGAACGCAAAGCATTCGTAGCGATTGATGCGAAAATAATCAGGGAGAGACTGTTAGCAGGGGAGAAATTGCTGACTGTAAAATTTCGTGAGTCCCATCATCCTGCACGAAGGCAATCACGTGAACCTGCTTTAATTCCGGGGGAAGAAAATCAAACTTCATCCCACGGTTTTCTTCAAGCGACTTCAATCCTTTGATAATTTCACTCTGAAGTTCCACAAGGGAGCGTTCTACTTTTACTTCTGCTTTGCCCTGAGAAGCCAACACTCCTTCATGTCCACCGGGCATCTCTCTTACCACCATTTCGTGAAATCGAATGCCATTTCCAGCGATATAACGAAGACGAGGATCAACAATCAGCAAGCGAAGTTTTGCATCCTTACGCAGTTTGGGGATGCCCTCTGCTTTTGCCTGAATTTTGAGTACGCTTTTTTCGAGACCTACTTGCAGATCAATATTAACAAGTGAGATTTGAGAAATTAGATTTTTAATTCGCGGATAAAGCCCTTGATACTGGGCCTGTGCATGAAAAATAAGTCCCCCGACATTTCCTGTTTGTCGACCATTGATCGCCATTAAAGGTGTTCCCTGACCACTGTAATAACCAAAACGTGCTTCACCCGAAGAAACGGTCAGCGGGTCGGGCCCCGGTATATGTTGATGATACCGTACGGCAATAAATTCGGGGACAGGAAGCGTTTTCTCCACTCCCCCCAACGCGATATCTGCTGCGACACAGGGCTGGCAAGCTGACCCGGTAAATAACTCCACAAGCGTGATGCGACGCCCTTTGCGTAATTCAATTTTGGGTTTCTCTTTCTCAATGAAAAAGAAAGCTTCCTTCTCGTAGACTTCATCCAGGTACTTTTCAAAATCGGCATCTTTCCCTTTCCACAGGGATCGAGTTTTTTTAATGACATCAACCGGATCTCCGTTAGCATTTTTGATACCCCGTACCGCAGAAGCCACACCGGGTAAGGCAGCAAGCCGGCTGTAGATTTTCAGGGCTTGTTTCGTTTCTCTATTTCGTTCGTAATACTCAGCCAGAGTAATGACTAATTTAAGATAGAAGTGATTCTTCTTGATGATCTGCTTGACCGCGGCTTCCCCGGCTTTTTGTTTTGCTTTATCAGTATCAGCCAGATCAACCCGCGCCTGGAATTCAAGGAGAAGATTCTTCACCGTATCGGTGGGGGCATTCCCAACAAGTTTTTTTATTTCGCCAAAATTTTTAACGACAATTTCACGATAGGCAGGTCTTTCAATAAGCCGCTCAAGCACTTCGACATAGATCTTTATAATCAAACTGTCTCCCCACCGCCGGGCCGTTTTCTTCATCTGTTCGGTCATTTTCATCACCTGATCTGCTGGTGTTTTTTTTTCTATCGCCTTGGTCAGCCTGTTAAGACCAGCAGAGAAAATAAGTGGGTTATCGGGATATTCTTTAATGAACTGATCCAATGCCGCTATCGGATCCGGCGCTGCAACGGCTGCTTCATACTCTTTTGTATGCTCTACCACCTGCTGGAGCTCTACCCCCTGCAGGTTAAAGTTTGATGATTTAATTAAGCGGGCAGGGGCCGGAGAAATTCCTCCTTCCGAATAGAACGATCCCAAAACAATGTCTTTGTGTAGCGTCCCTTCAAAACTAAGCTTATTCTCTTCCGATTGAAGCGCTACCAAAATCCCATTCTCTCTGAAGTAGATACCAGCGAGTTTTAATTTCTCCAATTCAGGCGTTGGTGCTTTATCCAGCATTCTTGCCTGTAAATGCCCGGCTCTCTCTTCAATTTGAAGCAGTATCAGGGGGGACTGTCTTGTATGATTGCTCAGCAACAGTTCCCAGCGACCATTCCAGGGAGAATCGCTTTCCTGTTCATCGGTTTTCGCACGATCAGACAATTGAGACAGGTCTACATTCGCAGTTTCTGATTGCTCACCGTCAGAAGAATCATTCCCGCAACCTCCCGCAACAAAAATCAGAGAGCAGAAAATAGCGAGTCGTAGATATTTATCAGCGCGACGCAAAAATGGAAAAGAGTAGATCACAAATACACCCCATAGAAAAAAGCAAGATAAGAAACCATTAGCAGATAGGAACGGCAATTGCCTCGTCTATTCTAGTATGCCCAGGCAGCAATAATCCAGCACGTTACTTAGAAATTCCATCAAGAATACAACCAAAGCAGTTGTTAGACCAACTACAACATGTTGGACTGGAAAAACAGCTTCAACACTCTTAATCCATACAACAACTCATCCTAAGCCATATCCTGCAAATCCCCTGTTTTCTTCATACCTCAAAATAGAGGGATTCCCCCTGCCTTGCCGATACCCTTATAGCAGGCGGCAACGCCTTCACTCCCAATTATCGAAAGATGACGTTTTCTTGAATGAATAACCTTTCAAGAAAAGAGTGTCTTCTTTTCGTTTTCCTCATTTTTTAGACAGTCCCGGCGACAGGCAAAATTATCAATCTCTGCATTGCCCAGTACTGTTTCAGGAGCGCATCATCATGTATTGTGATACGAGTGCTACAGTTCAAGTCCATTTTTTGGAAGCCTTGAACACCGAACTTCGACATAAAGCCGCTGTCATTTCCCTCAGTAAGCAAAGTGCTGCCAAGCATTATCTACCGATGTTTCTGGTGAGCGGATTTGCCAGCTTTTCCGCTTGGACACTCAGTTGGCTTACCTAAAGAACTAACTTTGAGTTTTATACAAAAAAGCATGACAGGTCTGAACTTCAGACTTCTCATGCTTTTTGTTTTTAACCGTTGAATGCTTTGCACAATCAGAGCGTATCGAGCATAAAGTTTCGCAGGATGGCGCAAACTCAAGAATGTCGTAATAGTTTAACGGCAAGCCGAAGGCGACTGCGTAGACAGGCCTGCTTGATTGGAAGATATCGAACCGCGAATAAACGTGAATTTTCGCAAATTATTTTTCAGTCACAGTATCTGTTCTTTTTTCCTTTTCGTTACGCCGCCGCGCCTTTGCATGAAACTCTTTTTTCCATATTTTTCTCTTCTTTTTGTTTTGCCTCAGTCTCTCGGTAGTTCACTTCTTTCTTCTTCGCGGTAAAAAAATCCTGCCACATTTGCGCTGCATTTTATTGATAAGATATTACAACAATGAGCCTATCGAGGCTGAGAAGAAGTATCACCATGCAGTGAATGTTTTCCTGACTGCCCGCCCTCTAATTGAGAACTCTCCCAGTGAGGTGACGGGATTTCGGTGTGAGCACTGTGGTTACGGTAGCGGGAAAGAAAATGCGTGGTGACGAATTCGAGTTGTCGCCTGAAAAATTTCCAATGAAACCAACTCGCCGGAACAATTCCCAGCAGTAATAGTATGATCGAGGCGATAAGTAACCGCTTTTGTATCCTCGATGAATCAGCAACCATTCTGGCGATGTCGAAAAAACGACTTTTTGAGGATGAGTTTTTTTTTGGGATTTCTTTTATTTTAGACTGTTTTTTTTCATCTCGAACAGAAGCAATCAGCATTTGATCAGGATGGATCGCGAGAGATTCGGGCAAATCAAAACTTTTTTCAACCGTCTCGATTCCTGTCAAAGTGGGCCTCTGACGAGAAATCTGCTCCATCAACTCGGGAGAGTTTTCAATCCGCTGAGCAAACAGTTCTCGGCGAATGTTCTCCGCTTCCAGATCAATCAGTTCGAGCTGCTTCTCGTAACACAACTGTTTGAAGTTCTCATTACGAACAATCAGTGGAGAGAGCATCGCGATTGCGAACAGGCAAGCCGCCAGAAGCGCTGTCAGAGAAAAGCGAACCGAATCGACCCAGGATTCATTCATTTTCGCCATTCCCTAACCCGGATCAATCGAAACCAAACAGAAAATAAATGATCAGGGTAGCCCGACCACTTTAGTGGTTGGGTGCCGCCAGGCACAAGATGCTTGCGCCATGTGCGTTCAATATTCATTGGAATGTCCAATGTGAAGGAAGCCACATGGCGCGAACTTCTTGTTGCTACGCAACCCAACCGCTAAAGCGGTCGGGCTACCCAGTTTAACACCCCCGGCTCGCCTGAAAATATTCGGGCAATTTTACACAGTCATTATTTCATTATCGGCGGGAATGTTCTGAGCTGAGATAAGCGTACTGGAATTAATCAATTTTCGTGAATATTGCAAGCAGAAGTGAAGATGCGTCGCCGTGGAGAGATGCAGGGCCTAGGAAAAGGATTCCGATTTTAACGATTTTACTCAAGAGGTAAGCTGTAACGGTCGATGACGATTGTGGACCCTTTCTTGTAAAGAATTTTGGGAAACAATCACGGTATGCTGTACGGACTTTATCAATCTGCTGTTGGTGCCGATCTCCAGGCGATTAAGATGGAGACGATTTCCAACAACCTGGCGAACGCGGGAACGACAAGTTTCAAGCGGGATCTGGCTGTTTTTTCAGTCCGAGACCAGCAAGCCAAAACCGATGGCGATCTGAATGAAGTTCCTGGACATCTGCAAAATCATCCCGGTTCAGCGGTCATTGCGGAAACATTTACCGATTTCACACAAGGTTCCCCATCGGCAACGGGAGCCAATTTTGATGTCGCGCTGCTGGGGCCTGGGTTTCTTCAGGTTTCAGATGGGGACCAAACCTTTCTTTCTCGACGAGGTTCGTTTGCCCTCAATGCTGATTCCGAGTTAGTGCAATCAGATACCGGGCTTTCTGTCCTGGATGAGAACGAGGAACCGATTTCGCTGCCCCCCGGCTTTGATGTGCAGTTTGGTCAGGATGGCACCATTTCTTCCATTGATCCGCAAACACATGAGATCCTCTCCGTTGCAAAATTGGGATTGGTGCAACCTGAAAATTTACGATCCCTTCAAAAAATGGGCGACAGTCTCTATCTGGCTGAGGGAGAAACAACTCCAGCCGGGCCGGAGCTTCGGATCAGTCAGGGATTTCTGGAAGGATCGGGCGTGAATCCGATCAAAGAGATGCTCGGAATGATTGAAACATCGCGAGGTTTTGAAGCAAACATGAACCTGATTCAACACCAGGACAATGCGCTTGCACAATTATTGCAAGCAGTGGGAGGCCAATAGTAGCCGATGAGTTTACGCACATTAAATTCCGCAGCTTCCGGCATGGAAGCGTTCATGTACGAGTTGGATATCACCGCCAACAACCTGGCGAACGCCGGAACGACCGGGTTCAAAAGAAGCCGTGCAGAGTTCGAAGATCTTTTTTATGAACATTACATAGTTCCCGGACAACAAACAAATGGTGCGCTAACCCCGACAGGAGTTAGTGTTGGTTTCGGCTCGCGATTACGGGCGACTCAGATTGATTTCGGTGAAGGAAATCTCGAAGAGACTGGACGCGCTCTGGATGTGGCAATTGTTGGTGAAGGTTTCTTCCAGGTGCAGGATCCGAATGGGGGAAATCCGCTCTATACACGCGCAGGAACATTATCAAGAAATTCAGATGGAAATCTCGTTTTCAGTTCAGCCAATGTTGGTCGATTATTAGAACCGACCATATCAATTCCACAAACGGCTCTCGATATTGCCATTAGTGCCAATGGACTGGTTTCGTACCGAGAAGCAGGAACGGCGACATTAACACAAGCGGGGCAAATCGAGCTGGCTCGTTTTATTAACCCTGAAGGTTTGTTACAGGCTGGCGAGAATCTCTATGAATTAACTGAAGCCTCCGGTCAGGCAATCGTTTCTCTACCGGGAATCGACGGAGCAGGTTCGTTGAGACAAAGCTTTCTGGAAACTTCCAATGTCGAACCGGCCCGTGAACTGGTCGGCTTAATTAAAACACAGCGAAACGTCGAGTTAAATAGCGAAAGTTTGAAAGCGGGCGATCAGATGTTGCAGTTAATTAACAACTTACGACGGTTCTAAAAGAAGTCGAGCCGGGGGTGTTAACCTCCGGGTAGGGTCGCTTTTTTCAGCCAGGTAACCAGGGGGTTAACACCCCCCGGCTCGCCAAAAAGAACTCTCTATTCAGGTGAATTTTGATGTTTGAAAGTGAATTACAATCTAGCAATACGGTTCGCACAACGGTTGTTGCGTGGTCTGTTCTTGTTGTATTGGTCTCTTCTTTGATTCCACACTCTGCCTACGCGACAGTCATTCGATTACGAGATAAAGTAACCGCAAGTTCCACGTTAATTACATTGGGCGACGTGGCAGAAATGTCTGAAACAGATGACAAAACCGCAACCGAACTAAAGCGACTTACACTTGCGCCTGCTCCAGCGATGGGCCGAAATTTGCGAATAAATATTGATCGTATTCGTCGAGAATTAACGCTGCGTGGGATTGATCAATCGGGTATTTCGTTTGTCGGTTCGAGTGAATCGCTGATTGTTCACGAGAAGCGAAAATCGAAATCGCATGACAGTCCCCAGGGCGACCAGCTTGATAAACTGCAGGAAATACTCTCTTCTTCAGTCAGAAATTATATTCAAGCTCGTAATTCTGATCTCAATTCAATTCATGTGGAAGTTTTAACAAAGCAATCCCAGTTAATTCTCGCTCAATATGATTTTTCCGGCTCGATAAAAGTTTCGGGAGGACAATCTCCCTGGACGGGGACGCAACAATTTCAAATTCAATTTGTTGATCGCCAAAAGCAGATTCAGAATGTACCACTGATTTGCAACATCAGCATGAAACAACAGGCGCTGGCGTTAAAGCTGGGGTTACCTCGTGGTAAGGTGATTCGTGAAGGAGATTTAGTTTGGGTGACACCTGATAATTCGCCGAATTCAAAGCCGATCTTTTCAAAGTTAGAGGATGTTGTCGGAACTGAAACCATAAAAAATATCCGCGCTCAAACGGCAATTCATCCTGAAGACATTCGGCAACTTCCGTTGGTCAAACGGAATGACATTGTTGCGGTGACCGCTCGCATTGGCGGCGTATTCGTTCGCAGGTATTGTCGAAGTCACGATGAAGGAGCCAAAGGGCAATTTGTGACGTTGACTCCGGTCGATGGAAAAGAAAAAGTAACTGCCCGTGTGAGTGGCTTTCGAGAAGCAGAAATCGTTTTGGATGACCTCAAGCCGTCCGTAACGGTTTCGCAATCGATTCAAAAAGCGAGTCATTCAAGGCCAGCATATCAATCATCCAACCGTCGATTACAGGTTATGCAATCACGGGATAACACCAACACCAATAATCGTTCTGCTTCCTACGGGCAAGCAACGGCACATTTTCAATCGAAACCAATCCAAGTACAAATTCAAGCAAACCGCCCCGTGCGGCTACCTTAAAACCGTAGGCGAGCCGGGGCAGTAATGCCCCTGGTTACTTTCGAGCATTCATGTTGATGAGTATTGAAAATAATTGGTAACGGAAATGAAACCGCATCGTGACCAGGGGTTAACACCCCCGGCTCGCCTGGTGATATTAAGTAATGAAAACAAACAGATTGTCCCTTCCATGTTCACGATCCGATTAATGCTGGTTGCTTGCTTAATGAACGGCTTGGTGCTTGCCTCGCAGCTTGTTTCGGCGCAAGGGATCTATGCTCCGCCACGCGGACCGGCTGCGGGATGGAGACCAACGCAAAAGCCTGCTCATTCTTCTCATCGTCACCAGCAACCGGGGATGGCTCGCGCGGCTCGTTTTGCCCCTCCCGCGACAATAAGAGATCATTCCTGGATTTATATTGATGAACAAGAACCACGCGAATACAAGGTTAACGATATTGTAACGGTTATCGTCAGTGAGAAATCAGAAGTCACCTTAAATTCCCGATTCAACAGGCAACGGACATCGACATTCACTTCTGAGTTAAAGGAATTCGTTCGCCTCAATCCCGGCCTGTCATTGGAAAACTCGGCCTCAACAAGTCCCGGTATCGATGCGAATCAGCAGGACCGAATTCAAGCCACCGGGCAGGTCACAGACGCAGAAGGAATTACCTACCGAATTGCAGCGACAATCGTTGATATCCGCCCGAATGGAAATCTTATTCTGGAAGCGCGCAAGAAAATTCATGCAGGCGATGATTGGTGGGAATACACACTTCACGGTGAGGTACGGTATGAAGATGTCCTCAGCAACAACACAATTTTAAGTGAAAATATTGCTAATCTAATGATCGATAAACTCCAGGAAGGCCGAAATTATTCTTCCGTCAAACGCCGCTGGGGCACTAAGTTATACGACTTACTTTGGCCATTTTAACTGTGTAGGTCAGGCTTTCCAGCCTGGCGCAATAGTAGTGTAGGCTGGGTCGTGATCCAGACTACAGGTTCAATCAAACATCACAAAACTGTCATACTAAGAACGTCTATGAAATATCTTGTTTTCTCGCTGGCATTTTGTTTGTTCTTTAGCCATTCAGAACAAGCCCGGGCGCAGATTCGTTTGGAAAATATTTGTTCGATTTATGGTCATGAAGAGGTCCGTCTGATTGGGATGGGGCTTGTGGTTGGCTTGGACGGAACAGGAGACGGTGGCAAAGCCGGACCGACCATTCGGGCGCTCTCGGCTGCGATGAAAGCGATGCACACGCCTGTTCTCGATGCCAAAGAATTAACCAACGCAAAAAATGTGGCGATTGTGACCGTCCACGCGACGATCCCTAAAACAGGGTTACATAAAGGGCAACGACTCGATTGCTTTATCAATTCCTATCTCAGTGCAAAAAGCTTGAGAGGCGGGAGATTGCTGGTTACGCCGCTTCAAAGTGATGATTTGAAAAATGAAATTGTCATCGGAATAGCCGAGGGGGCAGTTGTTATCGAAGATGCTGTCCAGGCAACAGGCGGACGGATTCCCAAAGGAGTCATTATAAAAAACAGTTACTTTCGAAATGAAGATTATCTCCAGAGGATTGTAGATACTTCGGAAAAAGAACCGAAAATCCGCCTGCTACTTGATGGGCCACATTCCAGTTTCATTTCGGCTCGTACAATTACCGAACTGATTAACGAAGCGTTCGAGTTTGAATCGTTCGGCGAACAACACGCCAAAGCAGTCAGCCCCAGTATTATCGATGTGCAAATTCCAAAAACCTGGCAGGAAACGCCGATTGATTTTATTGCGGAAGTTCTCGATCTGAAAATCAATTCGCCGCACAGTATGTCTAAAGTACAGGTTAATTCTAAAACGGGAGTCGTGATCGTTTCTGGTGATGTCGAATTAAGCCCGGTGCTGATCAATCATCCCAATTTGCAAATCAGTATTGGGACTGGCAATACGATCGTTAACGGGGCAGCATTCAAGCCGCTTACTGATGGGCAATCAACTCGCACAACAGCGAGGCTTGATCAACTTGTGAAAGCACTCAACGAACTTGGTGTTCCACGAGATGCAATGATCGAAGTGCTGCGAGAACTGTCCCGCTCGGGAAAACTGCACGCTATATACGAAGAAATTTGATAGGCGTTAGGAAGTAGGTCAGGCTGTGCCTGACGATATTGATCTCGGTTTAGAAGACGTAGGGTGCGTTGCAACGCACGATTTTCCACAGCGAAAATAATACACACAAAGGTGCGTCACGATGCACCCTACCTACAAACTGACGCACATCTTACACGTGGCATTCTGTTGGAATGAATTTTCATGTCGATTTCTCCCATTTCTGCGATTTCACAAAATGCGTTTGAGGTTTCACAGCTTCAATCCAAGCAGGATGTGCCAAGTGATCAGGAGCTTCAAACAAAAGAAGCGTTTCAGGATTTTGTCGCGGGTACTTTTTTCAAGATGATGCTCAAATCGCTACGCAGTACCCAGGGAGAAGTAGCATATATCGGCGGGGGAAAAGCGGAGCAAACGTTCCGTGGGCAGCTTGATCAACAAATTGCAGAAGACCTTGCCCGTGAGCATGGCGACGCATTTGCCGCCCCACTTTACCCGAACTTCCGATCTTATCTGGACAAGAGACAGCCAGCAGAGGGTGTTCAACTAGATCATCTTGCCTAATCGTTACAACCGGACCCGATACGACCGGTAAAGCCCGCATAACCGGAACAACTTCTGCCTGAAGGTCCATTCTGTCCGATCTTAGATGCAGAAAAGAATATCTTGTTGGGTGCATCGTGACGCACACGGCGAGTTTTCGGTATCCGCTCAGGGGCGTTCATGCGTTGCAACGTACCCTACATTACGCAAGGGGAAAAGCATGGAAGCTGTTCTTGAAGCAAGTGAAACGGTTTATCACACGAGTATCAAAGATTATCTACGAATTCTCAATACAGCTCAGAAAGCCCTGCTTGAAATACAGGAACGAAAACGAGTTGCATTAGTTGGACGCGACCTGGACCTGGCGAATAATATCCAGCAGCAGGAAGACCAAATCCAAAAGCACCTGGAAGTTTTACTTGATCGACGTCAGCAGCTTTTATCGCAAATGCGAAATGACGGACTGGCTGGGCAAAGCTTGCGGGATATATGCCAGTTTCAGGGATGGGACCGTGAACCGGAAACGACTGCGCTGCTTCAGGAAGCTCGTCAACTATCCGATTCGCTGCGTCAGACCAGTTGGGGAACCTGGGTTTTTACTCATCGAGCCTCTCAATTTTATGGCAGCATTTTGGAGATGATCGCCCAGGGGGGCAAGAAAAGCATGATCTATCACGATGGGTCAGCCATCAATCAGGAACCTACGGGCGGTTCATTGTTAGATGCTTCCATTTGAAATATGTCGGGTCCGCTGTGCGGACCAACAGGACGGGTGTTGCCTTATTAATGGTCCGCACAGCGGACCCTACAAAAAATCGCCTTTGCAGGGACGCTTAGGGCATGGGACTCATATCATCACTATTTACTGCAAGTCGATCTCTTGAGATCTACACGGCAGGAATTGAAGTTGCTGGCTCGAATGTGGCCAATGCGAATACGCCTGGCTATGTTCGTGAAGAGTTACTTATTTCCGCTTCGGCTCCTTTTGAAAATGGTGGACTACTTTTAGGAACCGGTGCGAGTACAGATGGTGTTCGCCAGCAGATTAATAACTACCTGGAAACGCAAATTCATCAGGCGAATGCAGATACAACCTCCGCAGTCGCTCGGCAAGATGGCTATAACGAACTTCAATTAATTCTTTCTGAATTAAGTGGACAGGATTTATCAACAAAGCTGAATGAGTTTACCGGTTCAGTCAATGAGTTAATTAACCAGCCGGAATTGCTTGCCAACCGACAGGGTGTTGTCCAGGAAGGGGTGAATCTTGCCAGTGCGATTACTGGCAGCCGCGAAAAAATTGATCGCGTGCGAAACGGCCTGACCAGCGAAATTGGAAGCCTCGCCGACGAAGCAAACACGTTGATTGATCGTGTCTCTTTTCTCAATCAGCGAATCATTCAAACAGAGTCGGCAGGGCTATTAAGAAGTCAAGCCGGGGCGCTACGTTCCGATAGACTGGTCGCGCTCAATCGGCTATCAGAGATTGTTCCGATACGAATTGTTGAAGAATCTAACGGAAAAGTGAATGTCTATTCCGGTTCAGATTATCTCATTATCGAAGGAACCACGCAGGCTCTGGAGTCCTACACAACGACGGACCGAGGCATTTCGATTAACAATTTCAGGTTCAGCAATACAAAAACAGATGTGCCTTTATCCAAGGGAGAATTGTCTGGAAAGATTGAAGCTCGCGATAACATTCTCGGCGGATTTTCTGATCAACTCGATCAGTATGCAGGCGCGGTGATTCAGCAAGTGAATCTTATTCATGCTTCAGGAGAAGGGCTGAGTGGCTACACCGATATAACAAGCAGTTACGCGGTAGATGATTCCAGTGCTGCCCTTAATGTTGCAGGACTTAACTTTACCCCTGAGCACGGCAGCTTCGAAGTCAAGATATATAACTCTGCTACAGATACGACACAAACAACACAAATAAATATCGATCTGGACGGCATCGGCGGGAATGACACTTCTTTAGACGATTTGCAAGCCTCACTCGATGCGGTTACCAATTTGAATGCCTCGATTGATACCTTCGGCAAGTTAAGACTGACTACTGACAGCGGGTTTGAAATCAAATTTTCAAACGATTCTTCGGGAACCTTAGCGGCGCTGGGCATTAATACATTCTTCACGGGAACCGATTCCAACAGTATCCAGGTTCGGCAAAGTTTAATTGACGACCCCAAATTACTGGCAGCCGGGCAAGGGGGGGGAGCAGGAGATAATCGAAATGCGATTGAACTGGCAACTTTTATGGAAAACGAAGTCGATTCTTTAGGAGGGCAATCGCTTGATCAGTTCTATTCGCTGGTGACTGCTCAAATCGCAGACTCATCTTCTGCAGAGCAGGCATTAGCCGATGGATTTACCTCCTTTCGAGATTCCTTATTGGGGCAAAGACAGCAAATTTCCGGTGTCAGTATCGATGAAGAAGCGATCAGAATTATGCAGTTTCAACAGGGATATACCGCAGCAGCAAGAGTCATCAGCACGATCGATGAATTGTTTACCACATTGTTGAATATTTAATTATTAAACAAATGATATTTATTACATCTTCAGTTTGTGTTTCGTTGTTTCGTCGGATGGCGTGCTTGCACCCATCTTCGCGTACCAAGTTGTGTTCAATAACAGGACAAGAGTCGAAATGGCTAAATTTTCCTCAAAGAAATACAGCAAAAAAGTGGCAGGATATTTTTTCCAAGAAGGAACATTCAAGACACGCTGGCACAAAGAAGAAAGAAATAAACCGCACAGAGCACTGAGGTAATACTAAAAGAAGAGTCTGTTTTTTGGAAAGAATTCACGCAAAAACGCAAAGAAAAAACCAGTTTCTCAAAGAAAAATATTTGGCTGATTGAATTTCAATGTTTTAAATAGATGCAGGAAACTCTTTGCGACTGGCATCTCTTTGCGAGAGCATTTCCTCCGTGACTCCGTGACCTCCGTGGTTCATTCATCTTTTATTCTTATGTGATTCTGGATACGCCGAGTTAACGGCAATTGATTCACCGGTATAAGATTGATGAAGTGGAGACCGTTTTTGATGGGTGCAAGCACGCCATCCTACTAAGCAACTGTTATTGAAAAAGATCGAGCAAGCCCGTGTCACTTGGACCATTACTTCCTGGACGTATTCCGAACTCGTTAATTTACACGCGAGCACAAAGAACGCTCAGCAACAATGCGCGCACATTGCAAAATTTGCAGGATCAAATTTCAACCGGGAAGCAGTTTCAATCAATTGGCGAAGATCCGGCAGCGGCAGTGAAGACATTTGCCCTGCAGCAAACTTTAGAGAGAAAAGATCAGGTTAAATTAAATGTAGAAGTCAATCGATCTCTGCTGGCTTCGAGTGAAGATTCGCTGGGAAAAATTGGTGATGTTTTTAATCAAACCAAATCATTTATCCTAGCAGGAATTGGCAATTCTGTTTCTGGCGCCGAAAAGAGACAGATGGCTACGGAAGTGGGTACGCTCATTCAAAAAGTGGTTAACCTGGGAAACACAAACTTTCGAGGTCGCTATTTATTCGGGGGCTCAAACAACAACGCAATCCCTTTCAACATTGCCGAAAATAACGATGCGATTCAGTTTACTGGAGACTTGACTGATATTAAATCGTTCGATTCCCTCGATGGCTTACTCGTAAACAATGTTAATGCAGGAGCAACATTAAAGCCTTTTGCCAATGTGCAAGGGAGTGATCTCGATCCCCTGTTAACGGCCACAACAAGAATTCAAGACTTGTTTGGCGGCAAAGGAGTCGGACTCGGTTCTATCGAAGTAGTTGTTGATACCGGGGGCGGTGCGCAAACCGAAACAATCGACCTGACCTCTGCCAACACCATTCAGGATCTCATCACACGAATCGAAGAACCTTTCGCTGGTGACTTGACCGTATCAGTCGGAACGGATGGTTTGAATTTTACGCCGAGTGCAGGAACGGTCGCCATCAATGATTTAACAAACAGTACGGTTGCTGCGAATCTGGGAATCAACTCAACAGCGGCCGGTTCCATTACTGGTTTCGATCTCAACCCGGCGTTGAGTTTGTATACGAATCTTGCCGATTTGAATAACGGATCGGGTATCGGGGCAACAACAGGCAATGGATTACTTGTCCAGAACGGCATTCAATCCAAAACGATTGATCTGGATGGATTGACGACGGTTGAAGATTTATTCAACGCTTTCAAAATTGCTGATCTCGATTTGGAAACTGGCTTTACGGAGGATGGAAGCGGGCTGTTAATTTCCAGTCGGCTCAGCGGTGTCGCATTTACAATCGGTGAAAATGGCGGTTCAAATGCAACGAATCTCGGGATAAGAACCTTGAGCGCAACAACGCCGCTGGCTGAAATCAACTTAGGAAAAGGGGTTCCTGTTGATGGAGTTCTTGAACTGGACATCACGCGGCGGGACGATACGGATATCAGTATTTCACTTACCGGTGCGAAAACCATTCAGGATGTTCTCGATAAAATCAATGCGTTTGATGCAGGGAACCTGGTGGCCAGTTTGAATTCAACAGGCAACGGTATCACGCTGAGTGATAATTCGGGGACCGGTGCGCTCACCATCAAAGAAAATGGGATTACAAACGCATTGAAAATTGCAGGAACGGTAGATGGAAACGCAGACATTGTGGGTACCGATGTTGATGCGGCTGCAACGACAACGTTATTGTCCGATCTCAATGGCGGAGCAGGCGTGCCGGTCGGGGCTGCCGATTTAATCATCACCCGCAGAGACGGTTCAGTCGAAACAATTTCCCTCGCAGCAGCCACAACTGTGGATGATGTCCTGACGGCAGTCAACGCAGTCGATCCAGGAAACCTTGTCCTGACTCTCGATACCTCATCACAAGGTTTTGTCTTAAACGATAACTCCGGGACGGGGGCGTTAACCGTCACTGATAACGTTGTTTCTTCTGCCTTGGGAATCAATCAAAGTGAAGATGGCGTTAACGATTTGGTTGGAACAGACCCGAACCCGCAGCGAGCCGGCGGAGTCATCGATTTACTTTTCAGACTACGAGACGCCTTAAACGCTGGTGATAGTGCAGAACTGGAAACAATCGACAAGGCCCTCAACGCAGAGCTTGAAGAATTCAATTTTGCACGCGGTTCGGTCGCAGGGCGGCTGAAATCTCTGGACGACACCGCCAATTCCCTCGCTGATGAAGACATTCTCATCCAGGAATCGCTGTCTGAAGTTTTTGATACCGACTTCACAGTCGCCATCACAGAACTCGCCAACCTACAGGTCACCATCCAGGCCACCCAGCAAATCACCGCCCAAACCCTGCAATTAAACCTGTTTAACTTCCTATGATTACGCAACAAGGGAACCACTGTTCATTCAAAAGGAGTACAGACAGTTCTGCCTTTTTCGTGAAAGCAGACCTGTTTACGCAGCCTTCGGCATGCCGTTAAATGAAAAATGGATTCTTCACGATGAGCCACCGTTCTTTCAGTTTAAGTCGTGCCGGGGCTTTACGTTCACTGTGCCGATTAACAGATTTGTTCTCGTTGATATCTCTTTCCCTGCTGAAATTGCCGTAAGCCCCCTTGTAAGATTAGATTCTTGCAGAGATTCGTTTTATACTGTAAGCCTTGAAGATCGTTAAGGTTTAGCGATCTTGCGACACTGGTTTACAATTAAAAGAACAAGAAAAAATCCTTCTGGCGGGTCCGACATGTCTACCAAAACCCTTACTCAGGCTAACAAATTGAGTAGAAAAAACTTGTCCGCCTCTGATTTGCTGGCACTCAAACGAGGAATGCACTGTACGATGTATAATCACCTGGGAGCGCACCGCTGCGAGCAAGAAGGCGTTATCGGAACACGATTTGCCGTCTGGGCACCGAATGCAAAAAGAGTCAGCGTTATCTGCGACAACAATAGTTGGACTGCTGGCCAAAACGATTTATATGGCAGTAACGAAGGAATCTGGTCCGGCTTCGTTCCTGGTGTTGATAATGGTCATACTTATAAATATGCGATCGAAACGCAAGCTGGGAATCTGCTGGAAAAAGCAGACCCGGTTGCCTTCTTTATGGAAAGTGCTCCGAGTACCGCTTCGATTGTTTACGATATCGATCAATATCAGTGGAACGATAACGATTGGCTCGAGCGACGAAAAAACAGCGACTGGTTTTCAGAACCGGTTTCCATTTACGAACTGCATCTTGGTTCGTGGAAGCGTCCCAAAGATGGCAGAAAGTATTTCACCTATCACGAATTAGCCGATGCTCTTCTTGAATATGTACGCGAGATGGGCTACACGCATATCGAACTGATGCCGATCACCGAACATCCGTTTGATGGCTCGTGGGGTTATCAGACAACTGGCTATTTTGCACCGACAAGCCGATTCGGACCGCCGGACGACTTCAAATATTTTGTCGATAAATTTCATCAGGCCGGCATTGGAATTATTATTGACTGGGTACCCGCACACTTCCCGACCGATCCGCATTCACTGGGTAAATTCGACGGAACAAGCCTGTACGAACACGATGATTCCCGGCAAGGCTTTCATCCCGACTGGAACACGTACATTTTCAATTTTGGACGGCACGAAGTTCGCAATTTCCTGCTTTCCAGTGCCAGATTCTGGATCGATAAATATCATATCGATGGCATCCGTGTCGATGCGGTCGCTTCGATGTTGTATCTCGATTATTCCCGCAACGAAGGGGAATGGATCCCAAATAAATTTGGTGGACGCGAGAATCTGGAAGCGATTCAGTTTCTGAAAGATATGAATACCGTTTTGCATGGCGAGTTCCCCGGCATCATCACTTTTGCAGAGGAATCGACCGACTGGGGAGGCGTTTCCAAACCTGTTTTCGATGGCGGACTCGGCTTCAGCATGAAGTGGGACATGGGCTGGATGAACGATACGTTAACGTACCTGGAACGAGAGCCGATTCACCGTAAGCATCATCAGAATGCTCTTTCTTTCCGCATGATTTACGCCTTCACGGAAAATTTCCTGCTTCCACTTTCGCATGATGAAGTCGTGCATGGAAAAAAATCGCTTGTTGCGCAAATGCCTGGCGATTACTGGCAACAGTTTGCGAACGTGCGGCTTCTGTACGGTTACCAATACTGCATGCCCGGCAAGAAGTTACTGTTTATGGGTTGTGAATTAGCCCAGTGGCACGAATGGAATCACGATGCGGAATTGGATTGGGCGTTGATCGGCAACATTCATCATGATGGCGTCCGTAATTTTATCGGAGACCTTAACCAGGCGCTGCGGGAATTCCCGGCGTTACATGAAGTCGATTTTTCCCATGAAGGCTTCTCCTGGATTCATGCAGACGATGCAGAAAACAGTACCTATGCTTTTTGCCGCATCGCAAAAAATAATGCGGAAACGCTGGTCTGTATTTTTAACTTTACCCCGGTGCCGCGAGAGCACTACCGAGTGGGCGTTCCTTACCCTGGCTATTACCGGGAAGTCGTCAACAGCGATGCGGCAACTTATGGTGGTACAAACATCGGCAACGCCGGGGGAGCCATCACCGTTGCAGAACCGATGCACGGACGAGAACAAAGCATCGAAGTGGTCCTGCCGCCGTTAGGAATGTTGATCATGCGATACGAAGGCGAAACCGTAGGTTAGGCTTTCCAGCCTGACACAAATTACACTGAAATTTCAATTAATAATACAGGACTCCCGGTGAAGATGGGCTGATGAAAAGGTTGTTGCTTCTCTTTTTAAGCTACCCGGTAACGATTCAGTGATGGGGCTGGAGTCAGTTTGTTTTATGAAAGTTTTAAATGCTCAGAAGAAGTCCGCACAATTTGCCCAGAGGGTAGCTCAGTCAATCCGTTCAGGATTGTCTGAGTGCCGTCAGGCACCCGAGGCATTGAGTGAAAGGTTTGAGAATTGAATAAGCGCTACCTGAAAATAACCCCTCGGGTTGCTACGCAACACACCTGGTACTTTGCGTTTTGTTGATGTTGGGTTAGCGTTGCTAACTCGTTGGTATGTCTTGTGTTCCGGAAAAATACATTGGAATTGCATTGTATCAGAATTGGTTTTGAGTTGGTAAGAATGTGACTGAATTGGGACTGATTTCTCAAAGTTTTTTGATCAGCATTTGAGAGTTTTTGCGGTTCAATCGCTTGGGGAATGGATTTGATGTTGAGCTTAATCTTTTAGCCATTGGCAACCTCTTTCTTCCCAGGCAGTAATCCTGTCCGAATTTCCTGATACAATTCCCCTAACCGTTCGGCTGCTTTTTGTCCCCGGCGATCTGTGAGGCGTGTTGCGAATTGTTTTAATCCTGGAGCATCGCGATACCAAACTGTTTCGCCAGCGAGCGAACATCACGAGCCAATACATCGACATCGTCTGTTTGATAGAGAATCAAAAACGCATTAGGTTTTCCGCCTCTTGCTTCTTGAGAAAGTTTGTTTGAGGATAATGCGTTTTCAATAGGCCATAAGTCTGAAGCACTCGGTTGCAGCGGAACGCAAACGAGATCAGATTTCAAAACGGCTGCACTGGTTGAAAGGCCTGCACTCCCTTTGGTATCAATCACCACAAAATCAGCCTTGTCTTGTAAGTCATTAAGCAGAGTCCGAAGTTCTTCGGTTCGCTTTTCTTCGCTAACTCCTTCCAGTACCCAGATGTCAAAGCCGTTTTTGCAGGATATGAGCCAATGCAAGAAACGGACTTTCTCGCTAGCAGATGTTTACCTCAAGTTCGATATTTTTATCAAATAGTGAAGAATTAACTTGAAAATTTGTGTGTGTGTGTGTGTAAATTACTATCCTGATTGTATGAATATTCTATTCAAGTGGTTTCTTGTCACTCCAATTCTGGGGGATGACTGAGCAACAGGAGGGGTTGATTGGTGCCTACGGATGTTAACAAAGACGCCGAAGTCGTATCGACTGATTCTTCAGTGGGGCCGGTCGATTCTCGAAGCCCGCTGGTCCAATGGATACAAATCGCCGTTCTCACCCTGCTGATCGGCTGCACCTTCTTAGGCATCGGCTGGTGGCGTTCCGGCGGCATGGCAACATCCTGGGCCTACCTGCAAGGCGAACGACTGATCTTCACGCCCGCCAACATCATCATCGAAAATGCCAAACCAAATGAAGTGATTGAACGAACTGTGCTTGTCAGAAATCTCTCCAACGAAACAGTCACGCTGCTTGGTTCACAAAAAAGTTGCGGCTGCATCACGCTGAATGTATTCCCGATTGAAATTAAACCGCATCATAAACAGGAACTTATAATAAAAATCGCCACACCGAAAAAGCCGGAGAAGTTCGAAAACTTCGTAAAAATATTCACTGATCTACAGGGAATGACTTCTGTGACAATAGAGGTAACAGGAACGGCCAAGTAGAGCCTTTTCAACTTATTGCTTTGAGAATGGAGGAAAAGAAGATGAGTATTTCAAAAATGGTATCTGGCGGAGTCCTGATAGTAGCTGTTTGTTTTCTTGTGCTGAGCGTTGCTTCGAGTAATGTCTATGCCGTATGGGGGTGCGGAAGTAATTGTGAGGGAACCTGTACCGAGCAATTACCTGTGGCGGCAGGAGGTGATGGTTGCAATGGAGGGACATGCACTGGTGATATCTTCAATTATTGTGAAGATCGAGATACCGGGCCATGTGGTTGTGGCCCAGAAAAAGATCCCAACTGGGGCTGGATATGTGTCTGCAAGTAATATTGCATGACGTGTATGTTAATATAAACAAAACTAAAAAAAGGCAGGGTACGCAGTGTTCAGCATGCTAATTCAACCTTTATTTTTCCTTATGCTGTTTTTCGTACTGACTCCTGATGTATGCGATGGTGCATTTGCCGCAGAGGAATCACTGCGTGCTCTTTTTATTAAGGAAATCGAAAAAACAAAAAGTATAGTTAATCCTCGATCTCTAAGAATTATTATCCATTCAAACCAGAATATATCGAAGGGGGCAGCTTCTTCGATGTACTCAGCAGAGCAAATAAAAAAAATAAAAAAACAAGGAAAGGATCCATTCAAACTGAAGGGAGTTAAAGAATATGCATACCATAAAAATCTAGTGTTGAAAAAAGAATATCATAATGGAACGTCCTATATTATAGCCAAAAATGAACGATATGTTTTTGGGATATCTAAAGAAGATGGCACTGAGGACTACGTACTAAACTTCCTGGAAATATCGAATTCAAACAAGAAGGTTGATGAAAGAATTGAGAAAGAAGTCAATAATGCAAGAGCCTTGTTGCGATTGCCATGGAATTTATTTGGACATCATTTAGCTGATTGGCTGCAGAAAGAGCATTTCATAATACTTAATGTAACAGAAGTCGTAAAAGACGATAAAAAAATGGTCCGCATAGATTTTGAGCATGTTGTTACAGATATTCGCCCAGGCAATCTGTCGCTGACAGATGCCTATGTCATCTGCGATCCTGAAGCTCACTGGGCAATCAAAGAACGCTCAGTTGTATACAATAACGCAAAAGGAGAAAAAGTGACGACTGGGACCGATTACTTTGAAATTGAAAAGCTAGAGGATGGTTTCCCTGTTGTTGTAAAAAATATTTCCAGCACAGAGTTTATCGGAAAAAAAGATGAAAAGATTGTCAATGTGTTTGAATATGAAATAAAAGAAGATGTTGCCAAAGAAGAATTTTATCTTTCCTCCTACGGCTTACCGGAGCCGAATTTTGAAGAGCCTTTTTTATCGACGTGGATGAAATATCTGCTGGCTGGTTTGGTTTGTCTGGGGATTGCGTATTGGATCAAACGTCGGCGGGCGGTCGCGTGAGCTACGTGGCTGCCAAATATTCCGATAATAATATCTTTACAGGGGAATTCGCTTGACAGTGTGTGTGTGTACTCTGGCAGACCTGATTGTTCTATCAGGTCTTTGTGATCCTGCTTCTGGGATTTTTTGTCAGCGGAAAGGTCTGTTTGATGTCTACGGATGTTAACAAAGACGCCGAAGTCGTATCGACTGATTCTTCAGTGGGGCCGGTCGATTCTCGAAGCCCGCTGGTCCAATGGATACAAATCGCCGTTCTCACG
>Ga0316209_1001341_pt1 | contig 26405 bp, 33 predicted proteins | sample 6monopyrite_MG_FD_204945 | JGI IMG/M metagenome (GOLD analysis project Ga0316209, IMG submission 204945) | Microbial mat bacterial communities from mineral coupon in-situ incubated in ocean water Damariscotta River, Maine, United States -... | ecosystem: Environmental > Aquatic > Marine >...
AATAAAAAACGATTACACTCATCATTGGGATATAAAACTCCGTATGAAGTGGAACAAGAATTTTATCAATTTAAAAATGTAGCATAGGTCTTACAAAAAATGTCCGACTTTTTGTTGCAAGTCCACTGGTGAACCATTTGCAAAATTTGTTCAAACGAATATTTTTAATCCGCTTGGTATGAACAATAGTTATATCTACAAAAAAATAGCTGATAATGACTATTCAAGTTTGTCTTCAAATGCTGGTCCAGCTTTAGGTGCAGGTCATATGCAGTCAACAGCTTATAATCTTTATTTGTTTGAACAAGCATTATATGGCAACAAACTGCTTTCACAAGACCTTATCGAGAAGTCTTTTAAATATAGAAGATTAAAGGATGGTAGCTTAAGTAATTATGGTTTTGCATGGAGATTACATAAAGATGATATAGTTAATGAAGTCTACATAATAGGTGATGGAGAAGATATAAGAGCAAGTGTCCAAAGGTTTACGTATCAAAATAAAACGTTGATCTATATCCATAATAAGTCAGGGTCAAATTGGAAAAAAGTGTACAATGCAGTACGCAATATTTGGGAAGGAAAACCATTTGAAATGCCTCAAAAAAGAATAGTTTATGACATAGATACTAACCTATATCAAAAATATGTGGGCAAGTATTTGTCCAAACCATTTGGTCTTTTACATATCACAGTAGAAAACAACAAATTATATTTAAGACCAGATCCTATTCCTGGAAAAGAGGAACTAGTGCCATCTTCAGATACAACCTTCTTTTTTTCAGAGCAAGCACTTGAATGGGAGTTTTTTCTCGATGAAAATGGCGAAGTCATAGGTCTAGGCTTAAAAGGGAATAAAGAAACCATGGGGCCAAAACAAATTGATTAATGAGGTGTTTCAGTAGTAAAAATAGAAAGCCCAGTATCTGACTGGGCTTTAACTTGCTATTTTTCTTTTTTAAAAAGTTTAGCTAAATATTTAAAAAGCAACGAAGCAATAAAACTAACTAATGCACCAGTAAATGCCATGATAATTGTTACAATAAGGTCATTAGGCGGAATGTTAGGCAAAATGCCAAATACAGTACCACCAACCATACTAACTTTTTCATTTAGGTTAAATTGCATAATTATTTCTTTTCATTGTCTTCAGTATTTTTATCATCAGTAACAACCGCTTGACTTACTGCGGTGGCCACAGTTCCAGCAACGGTCATATAAGTAGCAATGGTAACGACAAGAGCCGGCATACTAATTGGGGCAGCTATGATAGCACCACCTGCAGTAGCCAATGCAATGCCAATGTTTCGTAAAGTTTTAAAAAATTTGGGAGTTGGTTTTTTATAACGTTCTACAATGTTCATAATTCGGTGATTTAATAGTTAATAAAATTTGTTCTTTTCGGTCTTTAGCTTGATACACCAAAGACAACAGTTTTTGCATAGCATTTTTAGAGTAAATGCCCTTTCCAATTCCACTCAAATACGTTACTGGAGCAATACAACCTTGAAGCTCTTTTAAGGCATCATTGGCAGGATGAAAGAGAATAAAACTTCTGCCTTTTACATCTTTCAAGATTAAATGATGCTTAAACCGTTTAGATAATCGTGGTTCAACTTCATAAGTACCTTCAGGAATACAGGAAATGTTTCGTTTGTTATCGTTCCAGGGCAATTCGATAGTATGACAAAGGAATCTATCAGAATTAAAGAGAGTACCATTGGTACCCTCTTTAAAATAAGCTCTATGCAACACTAATTCCATGATTATGGAGTATCTACAATAACAACAGCTAAAGCATTGTAAGCACCGTTCTTAAGTGCATACATTTGTCCGTTTACCTCTTGATAAAACTCAATACCCAACACTTGAACAACATCAACTGTAGAGTTTGCTGTTACTGTTGCTGATAAAGCAATTGCAGCAGTGTCAGCAGCAGTGTAAGGAAGAATGGCAGTTTCATCATTTTCAAATGTTGAGGTTTCATTTTCAAAATCTAATTCAGAAGCACCCATAACCACTTTAAAATGTGTAGTTCCCGTTGGAGCTGCAATTCTCAAAGTTGGAGAAAATGGAGCAAGGTCTAAAGTAGCTTCACCTGTAACACGGTCAAATGCATTCACAAATGGAGCAAATAAAGTTGTTCCTAACTTTCCGTTGAGGTTGAACTCAAAACCTGATAATAAGTTAAAATCACCATCAGTTAAAGTTCTCAACCCTCTCTCATTAACGGCATCAGTTTTAATGATAGCCAAGAGATCCTTTGTTAATCGACTTGTTACACGTTTATCTTTTGCATTTTGCAAGAGAATGCGAATAGCATTTCGAAGAAGTTTACCACCTTTACCAGCGCGTCCAAATTCAGACCCATTTTCACGCGTTCTCTGAAACGCAGGATCGTTCGCAATACGATTGCCATCAACACCGCCTTTTTCACGCGCCAAATGGCCGTCAGTTGTTTTGTAAAAGGAAATACCACCGATAGTTCCTTTCAGTTTAATAATACCAGTTTGTTTTGCCATAATAATTCGTTTTTTGATTAATGAAACCAAATCACGTAATTTTATAGCACGTTGTTAAAAATCAAATGCCGTTTTCGGTCATCCATTCCGATACAACCAAAAACGTCATTAAAATATTGAAAACCCTATCGGGATTTTCAACATTTTAACAACGCATCACCATCACCATAATGATAAAACAATAAAGTATAGATGATGTACGGATAAAGCATAGATAAAGTATTATGACCCCAAAAAGAGCTTGCATATACCCAAAAGATATTCAGCGTATCACAGGACGCAGTGAACGCTATGGGCGTAAATTGCTTCAAGACATTAGAGATTATTTTGATAAGAAGCCTCATCAGTTTGTAACAATTAAGGAGTTTTCAGAGTATTCTGGTATTGAAATGGAAGAGGTTGTATTGTATATCAAATAGTTACAAATTACTTTCAATCCTCATAAAATTTGTGTAAATTTAGGTTGTATTGTAACAATAAGCGTTTTATATTTGCAACCGCTTTACGAATAACAATCGCAAACAAAAAGTTCTTATTAATAGTTGAGTGATTCGGTGAGTGCTAAAAATCTCAACTTTTAAAGTCCTTATAAATAAAGGGAAACGCAGAACGGTTAGTCGTCCTGCCACCCCGACAAAAAAAATGCTAAACATTTGTTTAGCATTTTTTTGTGATTAATAGATTTTATTGCTGTTTTAAATAAAGCTATTATTTTTTCAGCTCCTTTTTATGAAGTTTTGCAGTATCTGCAAATTTATTTAAAGTGATTTTTGGGTCGTTGTAAATGTAAACTTCCCCACTTCCAGATACGTCTATAAATAATTCTTCGGTAACATTTATAGCAACATCGCTATTATCTTCAGATAACACTTCACAATTAATAGAGACTAATTCTTTTCCTTCTAGATTTGAAGAATTACTAGCTCTTACCTTTAGCTTATCCAAATTCCCACGAACTTTTGCATCGGTTCTTTGGTATAAATCTATAAGCATTCTATCGGCATTTATTAATGCATCGAGTTTGCTATTGTCACTAAGTTCAAATTTAGTTTCATTAGCAGTCACATTAAGTTTTACTCTTGCTCTGTCACTACTTGTTAGATTAAAATTTTGAGATTTTATATTTAAAAACGCTTTTGAAGTACCACTACTTTTTACCGATACATCGTCTAGGTTTATAGATGTTAGCGAACTAATTTCACCATTATCTACAGTTTCAATTTCCTTTAAGGAAGTCGTGTAAATAACCTTTATGCTTAGTCTTTTTTTAGAAGTAATATTTTTGGTTGTTTTGAAGCTTAAAACACTATCGGCAACGTTAAATTGAATAATATCATGAAGATTATCATCAGCTTCAATAAAAACAGAAGCACTTTCACCTTCTATAATATCTATGAAGAAATCTTCTCCAACCAAAATTTTATTGAACGAATTTATGGGTGTTTCTTGAATTGTTACATTTTTATTCCCTTTTATCCTCTCTTTTTTTTGAGCCTGTACAAGAGTGCTTAAAAGCAAAATAAAAGTAAGTAGTAAGCTTTTTTTAAGCATCATAATCAAATTTTGTATTTAACAAATATATGTAAAAAACCATCCCAATGTTAGATTTTAACATTGGAATGGTTAAACAGGATTGATTAGCATACTCTATTAAAGGAGTATGTTTTTTTGATTGGTTTAATGTTTACGTACGCTACCAGAAACGCCATCTTTTTTTGTGACTTTTTCTGGATTGCCGTAGTATTTTATATCTCCACCACTTGTTGCTTTTGCATATAATTCATGCGACGTATTTACAGTAACATCAGCACCACTAGTAGCTCTTACTTCGCTTATTTTAGCTTTTAGGTTTCCTGCTTTTATATCACTTCCGCTTGTGGCTTCAGCATATAACTTATCTGTATTTCCTGAAACCCTAAGATCGCTTCCACTGGTTGATTTACAATCGGCAACTGTTACGTCTATGTCCAGTTCCATATCGCTTCCACTTGTAGTTTTTAGTTCCAAATTATCTGCCACAATTGTATTTGTAGAATATACATCGCTACCACTTGTGGCTGTGATTTTTGAAATGTTTTTAAAGCTTAACATTACTTTTTTAGATTTTGAATAACTTATGTTTTCTTTGGTTGAGATTAGTAAAACACCATTTTCTATTTCGGTTATAATGATGTCATGTAAATTTTCGTCTGCTTCTACGCTTAAATTTACTTGGTCGCTTTGGGTTAAATAAACGTCCATTCCTCGGCTTACTTTAATTTCGGTAAAATCTTCGTTTAGAACACGCTCTACGGTTTCAACATCTCCGTTTCCTCTAACACCGAAGCCATTTCCAAAATCGAAATTACAGGAAACAAGTAATAGACTTACGATTAGGGCTGTGATAAATTTTGATATAGTTGTCATGATTTGATTGATTTTTATTCTTTGTAAATATCTTTTTTAATTGTGTTTTTTTAATTTATTATGTTCTGAACTGTTGAATTTTGTTCTTGAATTGTTAATTATTATTGGATTTTATTGAAATTCCACTGGAATCAATGGTTGCTTTTACTTCGCTATCTTTATACTCAATTTTATCTCTGTCAACTTCAAGTGAAGATTCTTCATCTTTAATTTCAATTATTGAATTTTCATCATCACAATCCAAACACTCAACATCATTGTAGCGAATCTTTAGATAATGGTTTTGTTTACCACGAGATATAATATCTGATGAGTATCTCCAGCTTCTATAGTTACGTGTGCTTTCATCGGCGTAAATAATACTTCCTTCGGGCATATACAACGTAATTGTTACATCTTGGTCTCTAAATTTATTGTCGGCATCTGTTAAGAAGTAATTATCTAACACCAATTTGCCATTGTTATAATTAAAACTGTAAATAATTTCTTCAGCACGATCTCTTGCGGCTTGATAGGTTCTACCTCTTGCGTCTTTTACAATTTTCATATAAGCCACAGAGTCGTTTGTTGATCTTACCGAAAACCTTACATCTGACGAATATATTTGCTTCACATCGTTATCATTATAAACTATATCAAATTCGTTGCTTCTATAGTTATTGCGTGCATACTTTTCATTATTAACCATTTCGACATATAATGTGTCATTGGCTTTAATGTTCAACGCTATATTTTCGGTAAATTCACCTTCTCTGGAAAATTCGGCGACTTCCTTTGCTGCGAAAATTGCCAGAGTCACTATGGATGCTAACCATAATGCTAATAGGGTAAAGTTTGCTGTTCGGCCTACTGGTTTAAGGTTGTTGACCAATATTTTTAATCCTAAGATGAAGATGTAAAAAAACGGTATTCCTACGGCAAAAAGAGCTAATAAGGAAACAACCCAAATTGGTAAATTTGATGAGTAGAATACATTTGCCATGTCTATTCCATCAAAATGAAATAGGTCCACCACACCAACAGAGAGCAAACTTACAATAAGTGAAATTAAAGTTGTAGCTCCAATAATAATTAAGATAATGCCTATGAATTTTGCGAAAATCTTAAAGAAAAACATGATTACATTTCCAAGGGCATCAAAAAAGGAGCGAGAAGTGGTTTTAATTTTGTCACCAGCTTTATTATAATCTCCACTTTTTAGTTTGTCTGTTACTTCATCCAAACTATCTTTAACATTACTAAACCCTTCTTTTACTTTTTCTTCTATATTAGTAATGTTAACAGGCTTTCCCGACATTGCCAGTTTTTCAGATGTTGTTTCAGCAGCAGGCATTAGTATCCATAATAAAATGTAAACCAGTACACCTGTACCTGCACCAAAAAACAGTAACACCCAAATAAGCCTAATCCATAATACTTCAATGCCAAAGTAGTGGCTTAAACCAGCCGAAACACCACCTATATAAGCATTTTCGGTATCTCTATATAATTTTCTTATTGAACTTGTTCTTGAAGTAGAATATGTGCGTTTTGGTTCGTCTTCAAATATTTCTTCATCTACCATATAGTCTTCAGGTTGTCCCATAATGGTAATAACCTGTTCAACTTCTTTTATTGAGACTACTTGCTTATCGTTTTCAACACGCTCATTGAAAAGTTCTGCAATTCGTGTTTCAATATCTGCAATTATTTCATTTCGACCTTGTGAGTCTGTAAATGAACGTTTAATAGCCTCAAGGTAGCGTTGTAACTTTTGGTATGCATCTTCATCGATATGAAAGAATGTACCTGCTAAATTTATATTGACTGTTTTATTCATTTTTTTGTTGTTTTTTGTCTTGTTACTAGGTTAACTGCGTTTTGTAATTCGCTCCAAGTAGTATTAAGTTCGTTTAAAAATAATTTACCTGTTTCGGTTAAACCATAATATTTTCTTGGAGGTCCAGATGTCGATTCTTCCCAACGATAATTGAGCAGACCTGCGTTTTTTAAGCGCGTAAGCAACGGATAAATCGTGCCTTCAACAACTAGCATCTTTGCGTCTTTTAAAGTGCCTAGAATTTCTGCAACATACGCATCGTCATCTTTTAATATCGATAGTATGCAGTACTCCAGAACGCCTTTACGCATTTGTGCTTTGGTGTTTTCTATCTTCATGTGTTCATTTTTGTGTTTGTTCTAAGTGCATGTAATTGATTAGATTACATGTATTTTTAGAATTTAAGTTTATAATAACTGTTCATTTTTTGATTGATCAATGATTGATGATTAGTTTTCGATTGATTATTTTAAAAAATTGATTGTTATTGGATATTTATATGGTTCGCCTTGGTTTGCCTTAGTTGTTGCAATGATTATAAAAATAATTTCTAAAACGAATGCAGCAATTACTAATAAACCAGCTAAAATTGAGAAAATAACTACATTGTAACTATCTCGATTTGATAAATGAAAATTAAAATCAAAATCATAAGCTTGCCAAAATTCAGGAAAATCTATATGGTTTAAAACACCAAATAAAAATAAAGGTATTGTTATGGCACCAATAAAAAACGTATAAAGCAATATACTTAACTGAAAATTAATAGCTTGTTTACCATGCTTATCTATAAATTCTGATTTATCCTTATTCATAGTCCAAAAAATTAAAGGCATAATAAAATTGCCTAACGGAAATATGAACTTAGATAAAGCAGAAAGATGTATAACTGCAGCAACATTTTTATGGTGGTTTGATAACATAATTTAAAACATATAATAGTTTCCTATGCAAATATATGGTTAAAAAAAGGTATTATGCAATACAAAGTACTAAAAATTAACATAAATTTAACAAATAGATATATCGTTTATTTTCGATATTTTTGTGAAAAATACAATGTAAATGAAGCTAACTCCTAGAAAAATCAACGCTTTCAATATCTTTAAACTTCCAGCTGTTTTTTTAACAGGTGTTCGTGTTAAAACTATTAATAATGAAATATGTACAGTAACGGTAAAGCACAAATGGATAAATCAAAACCCATTTAAATCTATGTTTTGGGCAGTTCAAGGTATGGCAGCTGAACTTACAACTGGAGCATTGGTTATGGATAAGATTGAGCAAAGTGGTGAAAAAATTTCTATGTTGGTTCTAAATAATAAAGCATCATTTACAAAAAAAGCAACTGGACGAATAACATTTACATGCTCCCAAGGACTTGAAATAGATAATACAATAACTAAAGCAATAGAAACAGGAGAAGGGCAAACTATTTGGTTAAACTCTATAGGTACTAATTCTGAAGGAATTGTGGTATCTAATTTTAATTTTGAGTGGACGCTCAAGGTAAAAAGTAGTTAGTTTTTAGTAATTAGTTTGTAACAAAGCATAGAACAAATCAACATATAAACAAATCAATTTTTAAACACTATATATATGACAGCTCACGAAATAGATTATAGAATTTACGGCGAAGAAATGCAGTATGTTGAGATAGAATTAGATCCACAAGAAGGCGTCGTAGCCGAAGCAGGAAGTTTTATGATGATGGACGATGGAGTAAAAATGGAAACCATTTTTGGTGATGGTTCGCAAAAAGATTCAGGCTTTCTTGGAAAAATATTAGGCGCAGGAAAACGCATTCTTACAGGTGAAAGTTTATTTATGACTGCTTTTTACAACAATTTAAGTGGTAAAAGAAATGTGTCGTTTGCATCACCTTACCCAGGAAAAATTATACCAATAGATTTAACTGAATTTAGAGGGAAATTTATTTGCCAAAAAGATGCCTTTTTATGTGCCGCAAAAGGCGTAAGTGTAGGAATTGAGTTTTCAAAAAAACTTGGTCGTGGCTTATTTGGAGGCGAAGGGTTTATCATGCAAAAATTAGAAGGAGATGGAATGGCGTTTGTACACGCTGGTGGCACCATGTCTAAAAAAGTACTACAATCAGGAGAAATTTTAAAAGTTGATACTGGCTGCATTGTTGGTTTTACACAAGATGTAGATTATGATATAGAATTTGTTGGTGGCATAAAAAACACGGTATTTGGTGGTGAAGGGTTGTTCTTTGCAAAATTACAAGGTCCAGGAATGGTTTATATACAGTCACTCCCTTTTAGTAGATTAGCAGGACGAGTGTTGGCAACTGCACCACAAGGTGGTGGAAAGGATAGAGGAGAGGGAAGTATTTTGGGTGGTTTAGGAAATATTTTGGATGGAGATAATAGGTTTTAATATTATATTTAAAAATCAATTGATTATCAATTGTTTAACTTTCATAGGCTGTTAAATTCTATATAAATATGATTTTTAATCGATTTTTTTTCATAAATTTATAATTATATAATTGCAAACAAAAAGCCTATAGATACATTTTTACTTTTTATTATTTATCAAATAAAACCTGAGTAACTTATGGCAAGAGCAATGTTTGAGTACACCAAAACTGTACTAAAAAAAGTGAGTTTTGATGCTAATTTGTTCTGCAAGGAACTCGAAAAGGCACTAAAAAGATTGTTGCCTTACGAGATAGAAGAACTGAAAATATTTATTCATTCTTTAATTAGGCAGAATCCAGAACTAAATCAATGTTTAATTTATTTAAAAGCATAATGAAAAGCGACTCGAAAAAGAGTCGCTTTTTTATTTAGCTAAAGGACTAATTATATTTACATTTTGAAATGCAATTGCACCTCTAATTATTCCAGAAATCACACTATGCAAAGCTTCAATAATTTGCATTTTTAATTCACTTTTATGATAAATGATACTCACTTCACGAGCAGGAATAGGATCATTAAAGTGATGTAGGTTGTTTTTTTCGGCTTCCTTAATGTCCAAGGTGTGTAAGTATGGTAACAAGGTCATTCCAAGACCTTCGTTAGATAGTTTTACAAGCATTTCAATGCTTCCGCTTTCTAATTGAAAATTATCTTCGTCATGTTTTTTAAATGATTTGCATAAGTTAATAACACCATCTCTAAAACAATGACCATCTTCAAGCAAAAGCATATCTTCAATCTCTAGCTCTGATACGTCAACTTTTTTATTGTCATGTAAACGATGTCCTTTTGGGATATAGCTCACAAAAGGCTCATAATACAAAGGACGTTCTTTAATAGATTCGTTTTCTAATGGAGTTGCTGCTATAGCAGCATCTAAATGGCCATCATTAATACGTTGTATAATTTCGTCGGTTGTTAATTCTTCAATCTTTAGCTTTACTTTTGGGTAGCGCTTTATAAATGTTTTTAAAAACATAGGTAACAGCGTAGGCATTATAGTTGGGATAATACCAAGTCTAAATTCGCCTCCTATAAATCCTTTTTGCTGGTCCACAATATCTTTTATTCTATCGGCTTCATTTACTATGTTTTTTGCCTGATGTACTATTTTCTTACCAATTTCAGTTAGCTCAATGGGCTTCTTGGTCCTGTCAAAAATCTGTACATCCAATTGGTCTTCCAGCTTCTGTATTTGCATACTCAACGTAGGTTGTGTTACAAAACATTTTTCAGCTGCTTTGGTGAAATTTTGATGCTCTGCAACTGCCAAAACATAATATAATTGTGTTATTGTCATGTTTATAATTTTATGCTATAAAGATATAAAAACTATCAATAAAATTTATACAAAAACACCTTTTTAATAGATTAAATTTGTAGTGAAAAAAAAATATGACGATATGACAACATTAAATAGTATAGGATTGGATAGTGATAAAGCTAAAGTTTTAGCAGAGGATTTAAATACATTATTAGCTAATTTTCAATTGTATTATCAAAATTTAAGAGGCATACATTGGAACATTAAAGGGCGCGCTTTTTTTGATTTACATGTTAAGTTTGAAGAGCTTTACAATGATGCTAATATGAAAGTAGATGAAATTGCCGAGCGTATATTAACACTTGGTGAAACACCTTTACACACCTTTGATGATTACACCAATTACGGAAAAGTCCCAGTTGGTAGAAATGTTTCAGAAGATAATAAAGCTGTGAAGTTAATAGTGAATTCTTTAACAGAACTGTTAAAAATTGAAAGAGATATATTGAACAAGTCAGATGATGCTGATGATGAAGGAACCAATGCGATGATGAGTGATTTTATATCAGAACAAGAAAAAACCGTTTGGATGATGAAAGCTTGGTTAAACGAAACAGTATAACTATTTGGTTAGTAGCTGGTTTTTTTGATTGATAGAAAAGAGGCTGTCTAACAATAATTTTTTAGACAGCCTTTTTCTTTTTTTTTTTTGATTGATTGATATAAGTTGTTAAAATGTAATTGTTAATGCTACATTTTTATTAGAAACTTCAAACTTTCCTTCTGAAAAAGTTGGAGGTCCCATTAACATTGGATTGTTAGATAAACCAAAAGATTCTAGAGGCATACCATTAGGTTCAAAGTCCATGCGTTTATTATCATTTTCGTCGTGTAAAGCTAATAAAGCATAGTTTCCAGGTGCAACATTTTTAAAGGTTACGACTACTTTTCCGTCTTTTACTTTAGATGCTACATTTTGTAAACTCTCAGTTTTCATAAAGGTTTCAGCTGTATGTAATGAGATAACAACGTGACCTCTGTCGTTGGTAATATTATCGATGGTTACAGTAATGTCTTTTCCGTTTTCGGTTTGAGCGATACTTAAAGTTGTACTTAAGATAAATGTAATAATTAGTGCGATAGTTTTACTCAATACATTTTTATTGATAATTTGGGTTTCGTGATTTTTTTTTAAAAAGTTCATAATAATGTGTTTTTTTAATGTTTAACACTGTAAAAGTCTATTATAAAAACTAGTTGAGGTAATTTGATTTACTGAACTGTTATTTTACGCTTCTCAATTGTTAAAGTAACCCTCTGGCTTTAATTTCGAGATACTTATTAATCGTATCAAGGGTTAAATTCTCTGGCGTTGTAAGAATGGAATAGATGCCATACTTTTTTAGCTCGTTGACAATTAAACGTTTTTCAAAAGCGAATTTTTCAGCAATAACCTTATCATATACTTGCTGAATGGTTTTTGCTTTGTTTTCAATTAAACTATTCAATTCAGTGTTTTTAAAGAAGATAACTACCAATAAATGGTTCTTTGCCATTCCTTTTAAATAAGGTAATTGCCTATGTAAACTATCCAAAGTTTCAAAATTGGTGTATAGCAATAGTAAACTTCGTTGTGTAATGTTACGTCTTACATCGCCATATAGACGACCAAAATCGCTTTCAAAGAAATCGGTTTTAATATTATAAAGACTTTCTAAAATCAAGTTCATTTGCGAAGTGCGTTTTTCGGCAACTACCATATTTTCCACTTTTTTTGAAAAAGTAAAAGTTCCAGCTTTATCGTGTTTTTTTATAGCCACATTCGATATTACTAAGGCTGCATTTATAGCATAATCCAATAAACTCAATCCATCAAAAGGCATTTTCATGAGTCTGCCTTTATCGATAACGGAATACACAGGCTGTGATTTTTCATCTTGAAATTGATTGACCATTAATTGATTGGATTTTGCAGTAGCTTTCCAATTAATGGTTCGTAAGTCATCACCTAAAACATACTCTTTTATCTGTTCAAATTCCATGGTATGACCGATTCTTCTGATTTTTTTAATACCATATTGGTGCAAATTATTGCTAATCGCCATTAAATCATACTTGCGCAACTGAATAAAACTAGGATAGGTTGGAACCATTGCATAATCACAAAAACTAAAACGCCTTGCAATTAATCCAAATACAGAAGTTGCATACATATTTAGTTTACCAAAATGGTACTCACCACGTTCGGTTGGTCGCAATTTATATTGCAATTCAGTTTTGCTAGTTGCATCCAATTTTCGTTCAATATTAAAATTACGAACTTGAAATTGTACAGGTATTTCATCTATTATTTTAATAAAAATAGGGAAGGTGTAATAGTTTTCGACACTTAATTTTATTGGGTTTTGGTCACCATTGCTAAATTTTTCAGGTAGTATTCTAATGCCATTAATACCTCGTTTTGCAGTAAACAATAATAAAACATCAAGAAGCGTAAATATTAGAAGTACTAAAAACAGCAGTTTGACAATAACGAACCATCTAGGAAATACAAAGCTAAGCACAAATAACACCATAAGCGTGATGCATGCGTAGAAGAAACGGTTTTGTATGTAAAATGGTTTAATGAACTTCACTAAATTAGGTATTAGGTATTAGGTATTAGGTATTAGTACTGTTTGAGTTTATTTATACTTGAAATGTTTAATCTTTCATTATTCATTTATTCATTTTCTGCCTACTGCATCTTGCTTTCTGAGTACTGAATCATCCTTCATTTTGACGAATTTTTCCGGTTTCTTCTGGGCCTTTTAGTCCTTTGGGGTTTAGACCATATTTATTTTTTTTAGGCACACCATCTTCTACTATCATCCAAAAAAAGTAAAAAGGAATTAATTGGTAAAATCCATTTCTGCCAATATCATGACATCGTTTAGCACCTTGAGCAAGTATAAACCATGCCGAAATCACAAAGAAAGTCCAAAAAATTTCTCTTTCATAAGCGATGTCTTGGGTTAAAAAAACGATAGGAAAGAAAATGATTGCCTGAAATAATACGCTTAAAAAATATTCTATTCTACGAATTCTGCCTTTAAATGAAAATGGATTATTAAACATGTCTAGTAACTTTAGTTATCTTGGGATTTCTACAGCATCAATAATTTGATTTATTATTTGTTTGGTGGTAACACCTTCCATTTCGCGTTCTGGTGTTACAATAACTCTATGTTGTAATACAGGAACTGCAGATTTTTTAATATCTTCTGGTGTCACAAAATCACGTCCATTCATAGCTGCAAAGGCTTTACTTGCTTTTAAAATCGCAATGGAAGCTCTTGGTGAAGCACCTAAATATAAAAAGGGATTATTTCTGGTATTTACAATAATATCTGCAATATATTTAACCAAGTGTGATTCTATAATAATTTGGTTTACCAAGCCTTGAAACTTAGCAATTTGCTCCTTGCTTAAATGCGATGTGATTTTGCCTGTTTTTTGTTCGCCTTGTAAATTGTGTTCACGATTAATAATTTCAATTTCTTCATCTTTATTTGGGTAATCTATATCAATCTTGAATAAAAACCGATCTAATTGCGCTTCGGGTAATCTGTATGTGCCTTCCTGCTCAATAGGGTTTTGCGTTGCTAATACTATAAATGGCAAATCCATTTTGTACTTTTGACCATCAATGGTTATTTGGCGTTCTTCCATCACTTCAAACAAAGCCGCTTGTGTTTTTGCTGGCGCACGATTTATCTCATCAATTAAAATCATGTTTGAGAAAATAGGCCCTTTTTTGAATTCAAATTCTGAGGTTTTCATGTCAAAAACAGAGGTTCCTAAAATATCGCTTGGCATTAAATCTGGTGTGAATTGAATACGACTGAAACCAACATCCAATGATTTTGCCAATAGCTTTGCCGAAATGGTTTTGGCAACACCAGGAACACCTTCGATTAAGGAGTGTCCATTTGCCAAGATGGAAGCAATAAGCATATTAATCATGCCTTTTTGACCAACAATAACCTTACTAATTTCGTTTTTAATAAGTTCGACACCTTCTTGTAATTCGGTTAAATCGATTCGGTTTTTAAAACTCAAATTATCCTCTTGTGAGTCTTGAGTTTCTTGTTTTACCTCATTTTCAATAGGTGTTTGTTCTTGATTGTCTTGATTTAAGTTGTCTTCTTGAGAGTCGTTTGTATGCTCCATATATTAATTGTTATAAAAGTCTTCAATTGTTTTATTTAAGTTTTTTAAATCATCTTCATTGCACACTTGTTTTGCTTTTAAATGTACAATAAGATTAATTGTTTTTTGAGTTTTCCTTTGGTCTTTTCCTGATTTTAGGGCTAGGTTTTTTACAAATTTTTCATCCAGAAGTTGTGTGTCTAAATAGTATTTACGTCTTATGGACTCTAAAAAATAGGTTATTTTTTTATCGATTAAATTATTATGGTCTTTTGTTTCGTAGTATAAATTCCCAATGGTTTTTATAAATGCGATGGTTGAATTTTCTAAAGGTTTAATAATTTTCACAATACGTTGCTTCCTTTTTGCATTAAAAAAAATAAATATGATTAATGACACCAAGCCAAGTATCCAAGCCCATTTTAAAGCTGGTTGGCTCAATATAAATCGTAATGGTGAATTGCCAAGTTCGGTTCTTTTTTTATTGCGTGAATCATAAAAAATGTTACCATCTGGTAAATATGATAAAATGGCTGCAGCATATTTTTTGTTGTCTTTTTTTAATAATGAAAAGTTGGTAAATGCCATTGGCTGTAGATGCAGATAGACATTGCCAAATTCATGATTTACTTTAATGAAATTTATTCGCTCTGTTTCATTAAATTTTTGATATCCTAAAACAGTTGTTTTGGTTGAGTCAAGCTTTGAGAAATAAATATTGCTCAAACCTCTATCAATCGTTATAGAATCGTTTTTGAATGATGGATTTACTAAACTAAATTGTGCTTCTCCAGTAAAATCAAAATCATTTTCCAACTCAATTCCCAGAGTATCCAGAAACTTTTGAGGGAGATAATTGCTAGACATGAAAATAGTGTTGCCATGAGAAGCAAAATCCAATAACTCCTGAGCGGAGACATCGTCAACTTCGGCATAATCGTCAATGAGCATGTAATTTCCAGCGGTTAAATACGTGGAGTCTTCCCAACTGTAATAGTCGTCAAAATATTCGTAAGGCGACACTGTTACATCTTGCACCTTGCTTTTGGGAAATATATTTGGTAACTCATTGTACATTACGAAAGTACCATAAGGTATGGTGTGAGTTTCATTAAATGTTCGTGTCCAGTTTATTGGTTTTGGTTTAGAAAACTCAATAGCAATGGCTCCAACAAAAAGCAAGACCAACAAGCCAATATATATTTTTATGGTTTTGTTCATACTTTAATAGATTTTAAGAATGAATCAAAAGCACGTTTTGCTTTACGAAATTGTTCGTTGTTTACATCAAACTCGCCATACCAAATGTAATTATATAAGTAAGATGTGTAAGCAAATTCTTTTTTTACCTCTAGGATTTTTATTTCGTTTTGGTAATCGTTGTTGGTTTTTTCAACATCATAGTGAATAATTTCAGCAACACTTAATTTCTTTAAAAGCCACAGATAATAGTATCTAACTGCTAATCTGTAATTGGAATTGTCTTCAGCTTCTGCGATAAGTTTTTTAAAATTAGTTGCATGAATATTAGCCTCAATATCTGTGACAGGAATAATATTTTTGTCGGACGATTTTCCAAAAACCCAATTGCCTTCTTTGTTAACCACAGCTCTAAAAATAAAATATATGACCAGAATAAATAGGAGCACACCTCCAATTTTAATTGCCAAATCGGTTGCTCTTGAGGCTTGTCCTTGATTTTTTATATTAAATAGATTCTGAATTTTATCGCTTAGCCATTGTTTAAAACGTGTCCACCAACCAGATTTTTCAATGGTTCGCTCGTAAATAAAACTGTTATTGCTGTATTTTTCGTTTAGGTTATCAAATCTTCTAGGAGTAATACTTGAAGTATCTATATTTAGTGTGTCAATTACTACTTTTTTTATTTCAGTATTATTAAACGTAGTAGCTTTAATTTCTTGAAATGAGCAACAAATAATAGTGAATATGGCTATATGTAAACCAATGCGTTTATTCACTCGTTCCTATTTGGTCAATCACACTTTTTGTATTGATGTTTTCGTTGTCTTCTTTTAAACTGTAAAAAACAATACCTTGATTGAGCTGTGTAATATTATTTAATATGGTTCCAACAATAAAAGAGATAAAAAACACAACTAACATCATTATTACAAAGGAGGCTCCAATTTCTTCTGGATTAGGGCTTGCCTCTTGTGTTGTGGTAAATAAGCTTCCCATAAAGAACAAATATGGAATTAATGTGATAATATTTTGTACTACATAAGCCATTAAATAAAACAGTCCAACACTACCAACAGCTGCCCAGAATTTTTTGGTCATCAATGTCCAAGCATACCCAAAACTGTCCCAAATACCTCTTTTTTGCTGTAGAAACTCCATGAGTGTCATGTTGTAGAATAACGAAAAAGCACCAATTAAAATAGGCATTAACAATATGCCTATTATGGTAATTGCTAAAACAAAAAGGCCAATTCCTAAAACCATAATTAGAGGGATTCCCAATAAAATACCACAGAAAAGAAAAATAAAGAGTTTACCTATATTTTGTTTGTAGGCCATTACAATTTGTTGGGTGTCAAAATTCTTCCCATGGTTTGCTATATAGAGTTTTAAATATATTGCAGTATAAGAATAGGAAATAAGTGCAGCCACAAGTCCAACAACAATAAAAAGTATCATTAAAAGAATAAAAAAGCCAAAATTTTCATTCATATATTCATCGAAAACCGTATTGCTATTTCCACCTTGTAAAACACCACTAAATAAAAAATCGGAATAGAACTTTGTAATGAAATAACCAATAGCCATTAAGATTAACAAAAAAATACCATTGACAATAAAGAAGTGCTTAAAATAATGTTTGCCATTTTGTTTGATGAATGAAAACGTATCTTGAAAAAAGGCACTAAAACCTCTGGATTTATATAACTGCATAAGTTTCTTTAAGTTGTTTATGTAAAATAGTAGGGTAAATTAAGTAGTAAAACGAGATGATGCTTAAGGTAACTAAAATGATTCCAACCGAGAGCCAATTAGGCATCGCATTGGAATAGCGAGTTACAAAACCTTCTAAAAAGCCTGCTGCAAGGGTAAACGGAAAGGTGCTTACTAAAATTTTGACACCATCTTTCATCCCTATTTTAAAGGATGTTAGTCTAGAATATGTTTTTGGAAATAATATACTAGCTCCTAAAATTAGTCCAGCCGCTCCTTCTATAACAATTGCAAAAATTTCCATAGAGCCATGAATCCAAATACCTCGGACACTTTCCCAAAGCACACCTTCTTTAAAAAAGAAAAATTGAAAAGCTCCAACCATAATACCGTTATTAAGTAATATATAACCAGTTCCAATTCCACCAAAGACACCAAGAATAAAAGATAATAATCCTACTTGAATGTTGTTGATTGTAATAGCAAAAAACCCTCCCCAATTACTTCCACTTTTATATACAGCTACAGGATCGCCAGCTTCAATATTTTCTAAAGTCATATTTACATAATGGTCACCTAAAATAAGTCGAACAAAAGTATCATCATAAGCAGCAGATAGGGCTCCAATAGCAACAAATGATAAAAAAAGCACAAAAGCATACATTACATAACGCCTGTATTGATAGACAATCATTGGGACTTCAACTTTCCAGAAATATATAAAGCGATTGGTGTCTTCACGTTTGGTTTTATAAATTTTTTGAAAAGCCTTAGCTGCTAAGTTGTTTAAATAAAGAATTGTTTTACTTTTGGGATAATAAGTTTGTGCGTAAGACAAATCGTTTACCAAATGAATATATAAAGACGCTAGTTCATCAGGGTTTTTAAGGGTTTTTCCAAAAATGGCTCTCTCAAAATCCAGCCATTTTTCTTTATTTTGTTTGATAAACGCAACCTCTCTCATAGACCTTCAAATTAACTGAATAAATGGTAGAGTTACAAATAAACACTACTCAAAATGTAAATATAAATTTTACTGCTGCAAGTGTTGGCGAACGTATATTGGCAGCAATAATTGATTTGCTTATAAAAGTAGCTTACATTATTGTAATTTATCAAATCGGGTTTAATATTACAGGTTTAGGAGAATGGCTGGAGGCTCAAGATTTTTGGTCGGTAACCGCAGTTATATCCTTGCTTTTTTTACCAGTAATGTTCTATTCTTTATTATTTGAAACCCTTTTGGATGGTCAAACCCCTGGAAAACGTGTCCTAAAAATTAAAGTCGTTAAAATAGATGGTTATCAAGCTTCAATTGGCGATTTTTTTATAAGATGGATTTTTAGAATCGTTGATTTTAACTTACTAGGACCACTTTTTGGATCGGTAGTTGGGTTAATAGCGATTATTTCAAGTTCAAAAAATCAACGATTAGGCGACATGACTGCTGGAACTTCGGTAATAACATTAAAGAACAATGTAAATATAAGCCACACAATTCTAGAAGATTTAAAACAAGATTACATACCAACCTATTCAAGTGTCATCAAACTGTCTGATAATGATGCGCGAATCATAAAAGATACATTTAAAACCGCAAGAAAATCTAAAGATTATAAAACACTAATTAAACTTCGTGCAAAGATTATTGAGGTGCTGGAATTAAAAGAAATAAAGCATGATAAAGACCACGAATTTATTGATGTGATTTTAAAAGATTATAACTACTATACCCAAAACATGTAAGCAGAGAACCAATTTTTCTGTTTCATAAAAATTGAGTGAATCGCTTATGCATAATAGCACTTCGGCATCTTTACAAGGATGCTCTAATTATGAGAGCCAATTTTATATTAAGAAAATGATGTTTTGCCAATAAAGATAAAACTTCTCTAACCTTACTCAGAGAGGGAATTGATAACGATTCCTCCCTTGAGCGAAGATTTGGGAGGGTGTTTTTCAACCTAGGTTGGTGAAATATATCAATTATGGATAATATTCAATAAACAAAATGGATACTTTATAGGAATCAAGTATTTTTGCTGTCATATTTAATGGTTATATAATGTTTTACATCGTCGAAATTTTAGGAACCATAGCCTTTGCCATTTCTGGTGTTTTGGTTGCTATGGACAAAAAAATGGATTTGTTTGGCATCTTAATAATTGCCTTTGTTACTGCAGTAGGAGGAGGTACACTTCGCGATATATTAATAGGTCAAACTCCTGTGAGTTGGATGAAAGACATGACTTTTACCTATGTTATTTTTGGCTCAGCAGTATTTGCAGTAATTGTAAGAAATAAGATAAACTATTTAAGAACCTCCTTGTTTTTGTTTGATACTATTGGCATCGGTTTATATACGGTTATTGGTGTTGAAAAAGGGTTGGTAATAGGTTTAGATCCAATTATATGTATAGCTTTAGGAACTATTTCAGCATGCTTTGGTGGTGTAATTAGAGATATTTTATGTGATGAGATTCCTGTAATTTTTAGAAAAGAAATATATGCAACCGCTTCTATTTTGGGTGGGATAAGTTATTTTTTATTAAGAAAACTCCCTATAGAAAGCGATTATGTATTCATAATTTCTGGAGCGATTGTTATTTTGGTGCGTTTGTTGGCTGTTCGTTTTAAAATTGCACTGCCAAATATTTATAAAGCGGGTTAATTACTTAATAATCTCCACTTTTTTAATATAGATATTTTCTAAAGGCCAATCGGCTTCATCTGTATCGACTGCAGCAATTTTATCTACCACATCCATACCACGTATTACTTTGCCAAAAATGGTATAATCGCCATCCAAAAAATGCGCACCACCACGTTGCTGTACGATAAAAAACTCAAAAGGAGAAGCTAATTTATATGGATTGTCAATCTCACCACTTGGCATGCTTATAACACCACGTTCGTGGGTATAACCTCTTTTAGTATCGGTTGGCAATAAATAACGACCAATATTGCTGCGTTTTCTTGCAGTAGCCCTAGTATCGCTATTTCCTGCCTGAACCATAAAATTATTTATAACTCTATAAAATTGTGTGTCGTCGAAATAATTTAGTTTGGTAAGAAATATAAAATTGGCACGATGAAACTTCGTCTTATCATATAATAGAATATCAATATCGCCAAAATCTGTTATGATTCTTACTTTATTCTCTTTGTTGTGCTTTTCATATTCTAAAAAGAAATCCATGGCATTTTTACTTGTTAACTTTGGGAATTCTCTTTCTTCGTCGTTAGGTGTTGTTTTTGGTTTATCGTTAGCTTTTTTTTGTTCTACCTTAGGAGTTTTGCTTGTTGTTTTATTTTGCTTTTGTTTATCTTCACAATTTAGAAATAACGCACATGTACAAAAAAGTAATATAAATCGCATAGATGAATTTTGATGAATTTGTAGTTTCACTGTCAAAAATAAAAAATATCCCTTTGCCAGCCGAAACATCTCAATTTAAAATGTCACCTCCTTTTAGAAGAGAGCTTATAGAAGCGTATAAAGAAGGCATAAAAAATGCAAAGCGAGCAGGAGTATTGGCATTATTTTATCCGGATGATTCTAAGCAAACACATTTGGCGTTAATACTACGAAAAACCTACAAAGGTGTACACTCGGCACAAATTGGTTTCCCAGGAGGAAAATTTGAATCTCAAGATAAAACATTAAAAAACACAGCTTTAAGAGAGACTTTTGAAGAAATAGGTATTGCTGAACGTAGTATTGAAATTATTAAGCAAATGACACAGGTTTATATTCCGCCAAGTAATTTTTATGTGCAGCCCTTTATTGGAGTAACGTCTCAAACGCCAAAATTTATAAAGCAAGACAAAGAGGTTGAAGATGTTATAGAGGTATCGTTATCTCATTTTTTGGACGACAACATTGTCATAACAAAATTTGTAGAAACATCTTATACTATAAAAGTTGAAGTTCCTGCATTTGAGTTAAATGGTCATGTTGTATGGGGAGCAACTGCCATGATGCTTAGCGAGATAAAGGATATTTTAAGAGAAGTGCTATAATGTTTTTGTAAACGCATGTTTTAGGTTATTTGTTAATTAGGTTTTTCTTACCAGTCTAAAACAGAAAAAATATGTACGTTTGCAATCACTAATAAATAGACTCGACTGTTAAATTTATGGGATTATTCAAGAAAAATCCTTTTGGACACATACTTTTTGTAAAAAAATGGCTTATTAGAATTTTAGGACTTCTCACACACAGAAGATTTAGAGGTTTTAATGAATTGCAAATAGAAGGCTCGGAAATCATTAAAAATCTTCCAGAAACCAATGTGCTATTTATATCAAATCACCAAACCTATTTTGCCGATGTCATAGCCATGTTTCATGTATTCAATGCTAGTCTTAGTGGTAGGCTTGACAATATAAAAAATGTTGGATATCTCTGGAACCCAAAACTTAACATGTATTATGTGGCCGCAAAAGAAACCATGAAATCGGGATTAATTCCAAAAATATTTGCTTATACTGGCTCTATTAGTATTGAACGTACGTGGAGATCTCAAGGAAAGGATGTGAAGCGTCAAGTAAAAATGAGCGATATTACTAGTATAAAAAAGGCGTTGGACGATGGTTGGGTAGTCACATTTCCGCAAGGAACCACAACACCTTTTAAGCCAATTAGAAAAGGAACAGCGCATATTATTAAGCACTATAAACCAGTTGTTGTTCCAATAGTTATTGATGGTTTTAGACGCTCTTTTGACAAAAAGGGGTTAAGGGTAAAAAAGAAAAACGTCTATCAATCTTTTGAAATTAAGGAGCCTTTGCAAATAGATTACGAAAATGAAACAATTCCTGAAATTGTTGAGAAGATAGAATATGCCATTGAGCAGCATCCTTCGTTCTTAAAAGTCATTCCACAGGAAGAATTATTGGCCCAAGAGGAGCTTAATAAACTACGTGAATGGTGATGTTTCAGTATTCAGTCATCAGTATTCAGTTGGCAGTATTCAGTTGGCAGTATTCAGTCATCAGTATTCAGTCATCAGTAGGCAGTTTTTAGTAAACAGTATTCAGCCTTCTGTAAAGGGTTTGTGATTTTCTATTTTACCCAAAACCCAACTTACACTTCTAACTTTTTAAGCTCTTTATAATTCTTGTTTAATCGCTTTAAAAGGATACCATAAATTAAGTAATAGAACAATAACAATACTCCAATAAGTACTGCTAGTACTAACAAAGTTGTAATAATTGAAATTGCGTAAAATTTAAACAATTCGCCATTTGCAGAAGATTTTTCAATAATAGAAATGATTTCTTCATCTCTGTTAAATTGAATACTCAAAACAACAAATGCCGATACAATCATAAAGCCTAAATTAACAGCAACATATTGTTTTACAGTGCGTCTGGTTTTTAAAATATTCTCCATTAAAACTTTAGCATTATCTGTAACAGAAATCGTTCTGTAATTCATAAAGAACTTATATAAAAAATAGGCAATAACTATATAACCAAGAATCATAAATGGAACCATAATATTTTCAGCATTATATTCTTGAAATTTTTTATTAAAATCGGCGTCTCTAAGTGCAAACGAAATGACGGACCAAAGCACAAACTCCAAAATACTTATAATGAAAATCCATTTCACGATAGAAGAAGATTTTTTAAGTATCATCTTATAAATGTCGTTATAAGATAATTTTGGATAGTCTTTATTATCCTTTTCCCAATCTTTTTTTAATAATTCTAATTCATCCATAGTATCACGGATTTAATATTGTTTTAAGTTTTGTTTTCACTCTATTCATTTTCACTCGTGCATTGACTTCACTTATTCCCAATGTTTCGCTTATTTCTCTATAATTTTTGTCTTCTAAATACAAGAATACCAATGCTTTTTCAATATCGTTCAATTGCCTTACAGCATTGTATAATAATTTTAATTGTTGTTCTTCGGTGTCATCATATTCTTCTGCCGAAATTTTAAATTGTACATCATTAAAATCTTGAGTGTTTATGGTTCGTTTCGACTTTCTATAGAGCGTAATTGCTGTATTCAATCCCACACGATACATCCAAGTACTAAACTTGGCATCACCACGAAATTTCGGATAGGCTTTCCAAAGTTGTATGGTGATTTCTTGAAATAAATCGTTGTGCGCATCATGATTATTAGTATAAAGTCTGCAAACTTTATGTACAATATTTTGATGCTTTTCAAGCAATTCAACAAAATTATGTTCTAGTTCTTTGTTCAATGTGGTGTGTTAGTTACTCTGTAAGTAGCTTTAAATTTTAAATTGTTACAAATGTGATTAATTAATATTTAAACAAATACTCAATCGGGTTGTTTTAAAAGCCCAAGAACAATTAAATATTGAGCTAAGGAATAGGTTGACATTATAATAATTTTTGACAAAGGAACAGGTTGATAAAACTTATTGATGGCTAAAAAGCTATCGGAAATTACAAAGAAAATAGCTCCTATAAAAACCAAATTATAGCTTTTATTAGAAACATTGCCTTTTCGCATAGTAGAAGTTAATATCATAGTTAAAATGACTAACATATATACTATTACTGGAATGAGCATGTCTCCTAAGCCATCTTTTAAAAGATAAAATATACCAATGGCATAGATTAATAATACTGTTATAAATATCAATGCTATTTTTTTGGAGTTTTTTTTGTCTAAAAATACCATGATATACATAATATGAGCTAACAAAAAAGCAACTAAGCCACTTAAAAAGAAACTGGCTGATATATCTGTAAACATCAATAAAACATCTCCAGCCAATGAAAATAGCAATGCTAAAAGTGTGATTACTTTAGTTTTTGAGCTTAAATGTTTTCCTTGATTAATGAAGAAAAAAATTAGTGATAGTAAAATTAAGGGCTTCGCTATAACATGAATAGGCAACAAACTTTTTATATTACTCGAAAACAGTTCTAGTAATACAATGGCTAAAAAGATTATCGTAAATGATTTTTCAGCTTTAGTAAGATTCATATTGGTTGGTTTCCTCAAATATATTCAATTCATCTTTAAAAATTTACAGTTGGGTAATTATAAGTTTTGTTCTTGTATGTAATACGCCAATTTTGTCTCATCAACCTGTGCCGAACTTGTTTCGGTATTAATAACGAACATTATTTTAAAATGAAGATACTCATCAATACACTATTTGTTTTACTGAGTTTAAGTATGACTGCACAAACCGTTATAAGCGGAACAGTAACCAATAATAAAGGTATTGCTATTGAAGGTGCTAATGTTTACCTTGAAGGAACTTACGATGGAACCACAACAAACAATGATGGGACGTTTAGTTTTACAACCACTGAAACTGGATCGCAAACATTGGTTATTTCATATTTATCTTATGAGAAGTTTACTATGAGTGGCGATGTGTCTTTTCTAAAAAATTTAAAAATAAAACTTCGTGACGATGTTAGTGCTCTTGATGCTGTGGTATTGTCTGCTGGAACTTTTGAAGCTGGAGACAACAGCAAAGTAAATGCGTTAAAACCATTAGATGTAGTTACTACAGCAAGTGCCTTAGGCGATTTTGTTGGTGCCTTGCAAACATTACCAGGAACCGCAACCGTTGCCGAAGATGGTCGGTTATTTGTACGTGGAGGAGAAGCTGAGGAAACGCAAATCTTCATCGATGGTATTCGTGTGTTTACGCCTTATTCACCAACGACTAATAATACGCCAACAAGAGGGCGTTATTCGCCTTTTTTGTTTGATGGCATTACGTTTTCAACTGGAGGATATTCGGCTGAATATGGACAAGCACTATCTTCTGTTTTGCTATTGAATACAATTGATGAACCAGACCAGGAGAAAACCGATATTGGCATTATGACCGTTGGCGGAACCTTTGGAAACACCCAAAAATGGGATAAAAGTTCGTTAAGTGTTAATGCGTCGTATATTAATTTAGCACCTTATATTGGTTTGTTCCCTGATAGGAATGACTGGAAAAAACCATTCGAGACTTTAGCAGGAGAAGCAGTATTTAGGCAACAATTTGATAATGGATTATTGAAACTGTATTCAGCGTTTGATACTTCAAATTTTGAATTAACTCAGGATGATATTAACTATGAAGATGGGATTCATTTTAAACTTAAGAACAATAATCTTTATTTTAATGGTTCCTATCAAGGCATGCTCAATGATACATGGTCTGTTTTTGGAGGAATGAGTTATACCTATGCTGATGAAAAGCTTAATATTATAGATAACGATATTAGAGACCAAGAACACTCAGCACATTTTAAATTCAAATTAAAAAAACGTTTCAGTAATCGATTTAAGCTCTATTTTGGCAGTGAATATTTCACAACAAATTTCAATGAAGCATTTGCTTCAGAATTTGTGGATAAAACCAATTATGGCTATAACAATAATATTTTTGCAAGTTATGTTGAAGCTGATATAATTTTCTCAAAAAAGTTTGCATTAAAGGCTGGATTACGTACTGAAAACACCTCATTGTTTAATGAGCTTACAGTATCTCCAAGATTGTCGCTGGCTTACAAAACATCAGCAAAAAGCCAAGTGTCTCTGGCTTATGGCAATTTTTATCAAAATCCGCAGAGTAATGTGTTAAAATTCAGTCAAAGTGTAGAGTCACAGCAAACCAATCATTATATATTGAATTATCAGCTTAATACTGAAGGACGAATTTTTAGAGCTGAAGCCTATTATAAAGACTATAGCAATTTAATTAAGTATGATAGTGAGTTTATTGATTTTGACACCAATTTTTTAAATGATGGTTACGGATTTGCAAAGGGTATCGATTTATTTTGGCGTGATAACAAAAGCATTAAAAACACCGATTATTGGA
>Ga0316209_1001342_pt1 | contig 26383 bp, 26 predicted proteins | sample 6monopyrite_MG_FD_204945 | JGI IMG/M metagenome (GOLD analysis project Ga0316209, IMG submission 204945) | Microbial mat bacterial communities from mineral coupon in-situ incubated in ocean water Damariscotta River, Maine, United States -... | ecosystem: Environmental > Aquatic > Marine >...
CACCAGATACAACCAGTAAAATATTGTTTACTGATGGTGACACTCAATTTGATGAAAATGGAGTTCAATACATTGTGAACCCCTATGACGAATGGTACGCGTTAGTTAGAGCTTTAGAATTAAAAGAACAAAATGGAGGGGAAGTGACAACAATTACTGTTGGAACACCTGCAGATGATTCAATAATTAGAAAAGCATTAGCGATCGGTGCAGACAAGGCAGTAAGAGTAAATATGGAAGCAAAAGATGCGTATTCAACGGCTTATCAAATCGCTGATTATGCAAAATCTAATGGTTTTGATATTGTATTAACAGGGAAAGAAACTATTAATTATAATGGCTCTCAAATGGGTGGTATGATCGCAGAAATCATGGATTTACCATACATATCAATTGCCACAAAAATGGAAATGAATGGTAACACAGCAACAATTCACAGAGAGATTGTTGGCGGAGATGAAGTTGTTGAAGTAAACACACCTTTTGTAATCAGTGCTGCAAAAGGAATGGCAGAACAAAGAATTCCAAATATGAGAGGAATAATGGCCGCTAGAACTAAACCTTTAACAGTTGTTGAGCCAGTTTCTTGTGAAGAATTAACTTCATTTGTATCGTATAGTTTACCTGACACAAAATCAGAATGTAAATATATTGATGCAGATAATATGGATGAATTAGTTTCATTATTACACAATGAAGCTAAAGTTATTTAATCTTAAAACGAAATTAAAATGTCAGTAATTGTATATATAGATACCTTAAACGGAACAGTCGCTAAAAGTGGACTTGAAGCCGTTTATTATGGAAGTAAAATTGGAGATACTACTGTTGTTACAAACGGAAGTGTTTCGGATGATGAATTAGCAAAAGTCGGTAATTATGGTGCTTCAAAAATATTAATTAATAGAAATTTAACCGAAAATAATCCAGCACAATTGTCAAAATTAATACAATCAGCTGTTGATAAAACTGGAGCAGATACTGTAGTTGTAGCATACGATTTAATTGGTAAAGCGGTTGCATCAAGAGTATCTGCTGGAATGAAAGCTGGGCTAGCTGCAGGCGCAATTGACTTACCAGTAGCAGACGGAACAATTAAAGTAAATGTTTTTTCGGGTAAGGCCTTTGGGAATGTTAAAGTAAATACACCTAAAAAAGTGATTGGATTAACTGTAAATTCTTTATCACCTGAAGAAATAGGTGGAACTGTCACTATAGAAGATTTTAATGTTGATTGCGGAACTTCTGCTATCACAATTAAAAGTGTTGAAAAACAAGAAGGAGATATTTTATTAACTGAAGCTGAATTAGTAGTTTCAGCTGGTAGAGGTCTTAAAGGTCCTGAAAATTGGGGAATGGTTGAAGAATTGGCTCAGACTTTAGGCGCGGCAACTGCTTGTTCAAGACCGGTTGCAGATATTGGTTGGAGACCTCACCATGAACATGTTGGTCAAACTGGATATGTAGTAAGACCAAACTTGTATATTGCCGCTGGAATTTCTGGAGCAATTCAACATTTAGCAGGTGTAAATGGAAGTAAAACAATTGTGGTGATAAATACCGACCCAGAAGCACCATTTTTTAAAGCTGCCGACTATGGTATTATTGGTGATGCTTTTGAAGTTTTGCCAAAATTAAATGAGGCAATTAAAAAATTTAAAGCAAATAATTAGTATATTTATGAAGGAGATGGTTTAAGTAATCATCTCCTTTTTGTTTTCTATGGAAAAAATTGAATTAAAAATTGTTGGTCTATCGTATAGTCAAACCCAATCTGGGGCCTATGCTTTAGTGTTGGCAGAGAAAAAAGGGAGTAGAAGGTTACCAATAATAATTGGCGGTTTTGAGGCGCAATCTATTGCGATTGAATTAGAAAACATGAAACCGTCTAGGCCGTTAACGCACGACTTATTTAAAACTTTTACTGATTCATTTAAGATTAAAATATCAGAAATTGTAATTTATAATTTAGTTGAAGGTGTGTTTTATGCCAAAGTTATTTGTGTAAATAAAGACGGCGAAACAGTTGAAATTGACGCTAGAACATCTGATGCAATAGCTATTGGAATTAGAGCAAAATGTCCAGTTTATACATTTGAGCATATATTAAGTTCTGCTGGTATTCAACTTGAGAATGAAACCCCAGAATTGCTTGAAGAGGAAGATTTTATTGAAAATAAAAACGAACCAAAAGCCGAAACGTCTATAGAAGAACTTGAGCTTAAACTTCAAGAAGCGTTAGAAAATGAAGAATACGAAAAAGCTTCTGAAATTCGAGACGAAATTCAAAAAAGAAAGGAAAAATAAGACTTTCCTCTACTATATTTATGAAAAAAACACTTGTAATATTAGCTTTATTAGTTGCGTCATTGTCTTTTGGCCAAGAGTTTATGGAAGAAAATACACTTGTTGAATCTGGTACTGATATCATAATACCTAGCCAAGGATTTTCAACAGAATCTTTTATTAGAGGTGTTTTAGGGATGTTGTCTTTATTATTAATCGCTTTTTTATTTAGCAATAACCGAAAAGCTATAAAATGGAAAACAGTTGGTGTTGGATTGGGGCTTCAACTGATTATTGCTGTCGGTGTTTTAAAAATACCATTTATTCAAAGTATATTTGAATGGGTGGGAGGTTTATTTATTGAAGTTTTAGACTATACAAGGGCAGGTAGTCAATTTTTATTTGGAGGACTAATGAGTACTGATTCTTTTGGCTTTATTTTCGCTTTTCAAGTCTTGCCAACCATTCTATTTTTCTCTGCCTTAACTTCTGTTTTGTTTTACTTAGGCATTATACAAAAAATAGTAAAGGGGATGGCAGTAGCATTGACTAAAATACTGGGCATTTCCGGTGCCGAAAGTTTATCAGTAGCAGGAAATATATTTTTAGGTCAAACAGAAGCGCCTTTATTGATAAAAGCTTATTTAGAAAGAATGACTAAATCTGAAATGCTTTTAGTTATGGTAGGAGGAATGGCAACTGTTGCAGGTGCTGTATTAGCTGCTTACATTGGTTTTTTAGGTGGTGATGACCCTGCATTAAGATTAAAATTTGCAAAACACTTATTAGCAGCATCTGTTATGGCAGCACCTGGTGCTATAGTGATTTCTAAAATATTATTTCCACAAACAGAAAAAGTAAATACAGATGTTGAAGTCTCATCAGAAAAAATCGGAACAAACATTTTAGATGCCATTGCAAACGGAACAACAGAAGGCTTAAAGTTGGCTGTAAATGTTGGAGCTATGCTATTAGTTTTTGTTGCTTTTATTGCTATGTTAAATGGAATTTTAGATGGAATTGGAGGCTTTGATGGTATTGATTATTTTAATTGGGAGTTTACCTCATTAAATGAAGTAATTTCTGCTGGTACTCCATATAAAAAATTATCATTAGAATTTATTTTAGGAACCGTATTCGCACCTTTAATGTGGCTGATAGGTATAGCAAAAGAAGACATGATGATGATGGGCCAATTATTAGGCATTAAACTGGCCGCAAGTGAATTTATAGGTTATATTCAATTAGCGGACCTAAAGAATGCAGCAAACCCAGCACATCTAACCTATAATAAATCAGTAATTATGGCAACTTATATGTTATGTGGTTTTGCCAATTTCGCTTCTATTGGAATCCAAATTGGAGGTATAGGCTCACTTGCTCCAGGACAACGTAAAGTATTGTCAAAATTTGGAATGAAAGCACTTATTGGAGGTACTTTGGCGTCTTTAATTTCGGCAACAATTGCAGGAATGATTATCGGTTAATGAATTTAAACTTCACACTATGAAAAGGCATTTATTAATATTTTTTGTTTTGATAATTGGATTTGTTTCATACAGTCAACGTATTCAAAATGCTAACTATGCTACAATTGGGTATATTAACGCAGATGGCCGAATACAAAATTCTTCCTACTCAACAGTTGGTTATATTGGTAATGATGGTCGGGTGCAAAACTCATCTTATTCTACGATTGGTTATATAGGAACAGATGGAAGAGTTCAAAACAGTTCGTATTCTACTATTGGCTATATTGGTACTGACGGAAGAATTCAAAATTCAAGTTACAGTACAATTGGATATGTAAAAGATGGACGAGTTCAAAACGATTCATATTCCACACTTGGCTATTATGATAAAAGTATTCGCAATCAATGGATAGCAGCATTCTTTTTCTTCTTTTTTAAAGACATTAAATAACACTCAAAATGTCAAAAAACATCAATTTAGTTTTATCAGGAGGAGGAGCTAGAGGAATTGCACACATTGGCGTTATTGAAGAGCTCAAAAAACAAGGATTTATTATTAAGTCAATTTCAGGAACTTCAATGGGGGCTTTGATTGGTGCTGTTTACGCGTCTGGAAAGTTATCCGAATTCAAAAAATGGCTATTTACTTTAAATAAAATGGATGTTTTTAAAATGATGGACTTTACTTTGAGTAAACAAGGTTTTATTAAGGGAGATAAAATTTTTGATAAAATGAGTGAATTTATTTCGGATGTGAATATTGAGGATTTAGAGTTACCACTTGCCATTTCAGCAACAAACATTTCTACCAACTCTGAAGTTGTTTTCAAAACCGGGGATTTATTTGATGCTGTACGTGCATCTATTTCAATTCCTACGGTATTTACACCAGTTTATAAAAATAACGACATAATAATTGATGGTGGTGTTATAAATAATCTTCCCATTAGTAATATCGAACGTTTTGATGGTGATTTATTGGTTGTAGTTGATGTGAATAGAACCCAAACTGATAAAGAAAGAAATTCAAAATTAGGATTTTTAGACATTATGAATAAAAGTCTTTTACTTTTAATGGAAAGGGTAACAGAGTTGTCAATAGAAAAGTATAAACCCGACATTATTATTAATGTATCGGGTGAATCTGCTAAAATATTAGATTTTCACAAAGCCAAATATATGGTAAACATTGGAAAAGAGTCTGTTTTAAACCAGCTTAATAATCGTTAAGACTTAAGCAAGACATTATAATTAAGTAATACCGAATTAACATTGAAATGCGCTTTTTTTCATTTCAATCAAAAATCACTTCAAAGTATACTCGGTATAGTATTGTTTGAATAAGGTAAATTTATAAAAAAATTATCGGATAATTTTTTAGCGCATTTCAAAAACAAATTGATATAAGTTTCTAATCTGGTATATTTAAGCCAATTATCATAATCTACAATTTCATTTGACTTCTAAAATAAATCTACGTGCGATTGATTAGAATTTCAAGAGTCTAATTCACAAATTTTAAGGCACAATCAAATTCATGGTATCTTTAAGATAAGCCCCATAATAACCTAATGCTCCACCATCAATATTTGAAACTGGGTTTGCTGGAGTTGCACTAAACGGATTATCGGACTGTGCATTTGACATAGAATAAAAATAAGTATAATTGGCTTTGTCTATATTTTGCATTTCGACTAATACAGTATCACCACTATCAAATTCATCACCATAAAAAACATTAACAAATTGTTCTCCATTGATTAATTTGTCATCTCCTAAATATAGTTCATTTGTATAATCCCCATTTTTAAATACTTTAAAACGGTAATAATTTGTTTCGTTTACGTTATCTGTAAAAGCAAAATAAACCACATTTGACGAATCAGCAGCGTTTCCACCAAAAGATGCATGCCCAATTTTTTCAGAATAAATAAAGTCTAAAACAGCTCTAGTTTGCGTACTATATTTTGATGTATATTCATCAACGCCTATTTGAACACTTAATAAATAATTATTGTTTTCGGTGACTAAAAATCCTGCATTAACATACTTACCTGTATTTGTACCATCTTCCGAAAATATTGTTATAACCCCATTTTTATCTGTTACTGTTACCACTGCATTATTTATTTTTTCAAATACTGATTGCTCATAAACTGTTCCTGTTATTGAGATTAAAACATAGCTATCTCCCACAAAATCAGAAGTCACAGCTTCAATCACCACTTTCTGATCGGCTTCATTTAAAGGTAAGTCTATCACTTTTTCGCAAGACGTAAAGCCAACAAATAATAGAGTTATGTATAAAATATATTTCATAATTTAAAGTTATAAGAGATTGAAGGAATTATTTTGAACAATGAGATTTGAACAGCTTCAGTTTCGCCAGTTATTTCATTTTCTTGAAAGTTAATTGAGTATGCATTTTCTCGTCCATAAACATTGTACACCGAAAAATTCCATGAAGATTCAAACCGTTTTGGAATCTGTTTATCTTCTCCTGTATCAACGTCTTTAATAATTTTATAATTCTTATTGTTCAGCGTTACACCAAAATCTAACCTGTGGTAATTTGGCATACGATATCCATTTCGTTCGGTATAATAATTAATAACTTGCCCATCTACTTCATATTTTCCGCCAGGAAAAGTAACTGCTGCACCAGTGTAATATACCCATGTAGATGAAAAAGTTAATCTTTCGTTCATTTTATATATACCTACTAAAGAAATATCATGTCGCCTATCTTGCCTTGCCGGAAACCAATTCCCTTGATTAATATCATCAAATAATTTTTCTGTTTTAGACCAAGTATAACTCACCCATCCTGTAAATTTTCCTCTCCTTTTTTTCAATAACATTTCAAAGCCGTAAGCTCTTCCTATCCCAAACAACAACTCTCCTTCAACTGTTGGGTTTAAGGTTACCTCAGCACCATCTTTATAGTCAATGGTGTTTTGCATTGATTTATAATACGCCTCAACCGAAAACTCTAATAAATTATCTTTAAAATTTCTAAAATAGCCGACTGAGTATTGGTCTGCGATTTGTGGTTTTACATTATTTGATGACGGAATCCAAATATCTGTTGGAGAAGAAGAAGTTGAGTTTGACAACAAATGAATGTATTGATATGTTCGGGCAAAAGACGATTTGAATGAGCTTTTTTCGTTAATTAAATAACTCATTGAAAACCGTGGAGAAAGTCCATTAAAAGCTGACACTGACTCCCATTTTTTATAATAAGTGGTGTCAGTTACAATCCCTTCATTATTATAAGTATAGATATCTCCAGGTCCAATTTGATTAAAATTAGAATATCTTAAACCATAAATTAAAGTCAATCTTTTGCCTATTTTTTGTTCGTTCGAAAGGTATAAAGCAGACTCTAAAGAATAGCGTTCTGAAATGTCGTTTAAAATAAAATTTATATCTGCTCCTGTTTCAATTTCTCCCGGTCTAAACGTGTGATGAATAAGATTACCTCCAAATTTAAGTGTGTTGTTTTTATTTAAATAATAATCAAAGTCTTGTTTAATGTTAAAATCTTGAATCTCTGACCCAATCTCAAAAGCTTGACCTCCTGTTCCAAATTTAATTTTGTAATTATAGTTTGAATAAATAAAAGAGGTATTAGAAAATAATTTATCCGAAAATATATGATTCCATCTGGCTGTCGCTGTTGCATTACCCCAATCAAAACCAAATTGGTCTGAAAATCCAAAATTGTCACGCCCAAAATACCCCGAAATAAAAACCCTGTCTTTTTCTCCAATTCTGTAATTGGCTTTTAAATTTAAGTCATAAAAATATAAAGTAGATTTTGACAAACCTTCATTTTTGTTTTTCATTAATGGTAAAAATACATCAACATAAGTCCTCCGACCTGACAAAATAAACGAACCTTTATTTTTCACTATTGGTGCTTCAATTGTTAGTTTAGATGAAATTAATCCAACTCCACCATTCACTGAGAGTTTTTTACTGTTACCTTCTTTCATTTGAATGTCCATTACTGACGAAAGTCTTCCACCAAATTGAGCAGGTGCTCCCCCTTTATATAGTTTCACATCTTTTAAGGCATCTGAATTAAAAACCGAGAAAAAACCTAATAAATGAGAGGCATTATATACAGGCGCACCGTCTAACAGAACTAAGTTTTGGTCTGCACCACCACCACGCACATAAAAACCTGCATTTCCTTCACCTGCAGACTTTACACCAGGTAACAACTGCATAGTTTTCATTATATCTTTTTCTCCAAATAAAACAGGAATAGCATCCAAATCTTTTACTTTAATTTTATCCACACCCATTTCGGCAGATGTAATATTTTCATCTTGTTTTTCACCGGTTACTTCAACTGCATTCAATAATTTTGATTCAGGTATAAGTTCAAGATTTTTTTTTATGTTTTGATCTAAAACTATTTTAAACTCTTGAATTGTGTAACCAATTGACTGGTAAATAATAGTATATTCTCCTTTTGCGAGTGTCAAAGAATAAAACCCAAACACATTAGTAATTGCCCCAACACCTGGTTGGTCTTTCACTAGTATTCGTGCACCAATTACATCTTCTCCTGATTTCGAATCTCTTAAAGAACCACTAATTGTAAAATCTTGCCCAAATAGTAACAAGCTACTTAAGATGCAAAAAAGTGTAAATATATTTTTCATTTAATTTTTATGTATAGCAATAAGACGAATCAATACCTAAATAGTTACAGCTGTTTTCAAATTTAAGAAATTCAACCTTTTTTGTTTTAAATATTATTTTAGGAGTCAAAGTTAAACAATAAACTAATTCATTCAATTAAAATTAACATTTTTAACAAACTGATTTTTTAATTCTACTAAAAAACCTATCTTTGAACAAACCAAATTTTCAGCATGTCTAACTATAATAACACATTGGAATTTGCACAACAAAAAGATGCAAACGATTCGTTAAAAGCATATCGCGAGCAATTTTATATTCCCATTATAAATGGGATTGAAACTGTGTATTTCACTGGTAACTCACTAGGACTACAACCTAAATCTACAAAATCATACATCAATAAAGAATTAGATGCGTGGCAAGATTGGGGTGTTGAAGGTCATTTTTTAGCTGAAAAACCTTGGTTTAAATATCACGAATTTTTAACTGATAAAATTGCAAAAGTAGTTGGTGCTTTGCCAACAGAGGTTGTAGTTACGCATTCATTAACTACAAATTTACATCTGTTAATGGTGTCGTTTTATCGCCCCACCAAATCAAGATTTAAAATTATTTGCGAATCAAAAGCTTTTCCGTCAGACCAATACGCACTAGAGAGTCAAGTTAAGTTTCATGGCTACACAACAAATGAAGCATTAGTTGAGATTGAACCAAGAGAAGGTGAACATACTGTTAGAAATGAAGATGTCATAAAAGCGATTAACGATTGTGGTGATGAATTAGCATTAGTGATGATTGGAGGCGTAAATTATTATACCGGTCAGTTATTCGATATTGAATCAATCACTAAAGCTGGTCATGAAGTTGGTGCCGTTGTTGGGTGGGATTTAGCTCATGCAGCAGGAAATGTTAATCTTAAATTACATGATTGGGGAGTAGATTTTGCCGCTTGGTGTTCTTATAAATATTTAAATTCAAGTCCAGGTGGAGTATCTGGTATGTTTGTACATCAACGTCACGAATTTAACCCTGACCTACCCCGATTTGCAGGTTGGTGGGGTTACGATAAAGATACACGCTTTTTAATGGAGCCCGGTTTTGTACCAATGAAAGGTGCAGAAGGATGGCAATTGAGTAATGCTCCCATTTTAGGTATGGCTGCACATTTGGCCGCTTTAGATATTTTTGATGAAGTAGGAATGGATAAATTATGCGAAAAACGTGATAATTTAACTGCCTTTTTAGAATTTGTTGTGGAAGATGTGTCTCAAAAGTGCAAAGATATTTGTACCTTAGAAATTATTACACCAAAAGACAAAACCAAAAGAGGAGCGCAATTGTCAATTTTAGCAAATGGTATGGGTAAAACTTTATTCGATTTTATGACAAAAAAAGGTGTGATTGCTGATTGGAGAGAACCAAATGTAATTAGAGTTGCTCCTGTTCCATTATACAATAATTATGAAGACGTATATAAATTTGGACAAATTCTTGAAGAAGGCATAAAAACAGTTTAATATGAAATGTTTTACAATACTCGCTTTGACTTTTTTTTTGGTATCGTGTGACAATCAGTCTCCCTTTGAAACCGATTCTTTCATAAAATTAGCGGTAAATAATAATGAACTTACAACTCATAAAGTTAAGGAAGACTCAACCGTAAAAATAGTTGAAGATGAGTTTTTAGCATTTCAAACCTATTACATTGTTTGTTTAGATAGCAGTAAAAATTATCGCTTTTTGGATAAATCTATGTATTTTAATGCCAAAACTTATGATGTAACCATTGACACTGCTGAGCGTTCATATAATACAAAAAAAGACTTAATTGCTTTGGCTGATGATGCTGAAGATGAAATATATGCTGGAGAATATTACCCAAGACGTTTTCCATCTAAACATTTAAGCTTAGAGTATTTGTATATCTATGACGAAAATATTAACACGCAAACGATTGGATTAATAGCTGCTATTTGTAACGAAAGGAATAAAGCCGACAGTATTTTAACTATTTTTAAACCAACTAATCCCAATAGTTTTATTTTAAAAGGCAAAGTATATATTGGTTGTATGCATTAAATAAAAAATAATGATTGAAACTTATTCTCCAGAATTAATCAGTGAATTTTTAAATGGCCAAGCGAGTGATTTACCATCTATGACTCGATTAATGGCTCAATCATTTTTTGTACTTTTAGCCGGATTAGTGATTTGGAGAATTAGTGCTGCTTATGGTAAACCAAAACAAATTAGAAAGCGCAGGCGATTTATGGAATCAAAATACCAAGACCATTGGAAACAATAAAAATATTAAAATAATGACAAAAAAAATCATATTAATCGTATCAATATTTCTGATTGCTTTTTCTTCAAGTGCTCAAATAGATGGTATTCGTAAGCGAAAAAACAAAAGGGATAATAAAAACCCTTTTTCAACCGGTGGAGACAGAGGTGCGGCCATTTATAGTCATAGCCGTAGCCATTTCAGACCTTTTGGTTGGCACATTACACCCGGCATTACATACATGGCAGGTAATACAAAAGAGGATAAAGATCGTGCATTTGATTTAAAACCATCTGGAACCCCTGGTTATTATGTTGAGATTGGATTGGCCCATATTTTTAAACAACGTAAAAAAGTGTTTCATTATTTTGATTATGGGATTGGAATAAAACATTTTGGAGGAAAAGAAAAATACGTATCAGAAACTGGCACAGAAATTAAAGGAAGTTTCAATTTTGGAGCTGCCTTTGCACGAATCGATATTCATTCTGTGATTCAATTGAGTCGTTGGAATTTTATTGACCAATCTATAGGGTTTAATTTTGATTATACGGTTTATGGTGGAAAACAAGAAAACTATGGGTCGCCAGTAGCTCAAGATTTTCAAGAAAAAATGTTAGCACAATTGCATTACAGTATTGGTTGGGGCATTAAACCACGAGATGGATTTTTTATTATTCCTAACATTAAAACTCCTATTTTAACAGCTTTTAACTGGCGTAATTTAAACCCTGGCCACCGTTGGTTTTCTAGTAAATATCAGCCCCTAATTTTTGGAATTAAAATTGGTTGGCTATTTGTTAAAAGAGAATGTCCACCAGTGTATGATGAAAACGGAAAACGTCAGTCTGACGCTTATCAAAATATGTAAAAAATTTGGGAGGTAAAACTTAATTTACCTCCCAAAAAACTTGACTCATAACCAAGTTTAACTTAAAAATTCGAAACCCCAGTTAATAAACCTCCTTTTAGTTCAAGATTTGAACTCTTTTCAGTAATTAAATCTCCGTTAATTGTAATTGTACCCATTGTATGATAGTATGTTGCGGTTTCATCTTCACCATCTTTTTCAGCTTGTTTTATTTCAGTTATGCCATCTTCTAAAACAATTTGATTAAGAATTAAACGTCTTGGAACATCTTTGTATTCGGGCATTACTTTTCCGTTTACATTTATGATTGCTCCGTCAGTTGGCACACTGTAACCTGAGTATAAATCATCCCTTCTTGAATTAAACATATAACCCGGACATTCACCTGAAACAACAGTGTTTTTGTCAACATTTTCATACACATTTGAATAAAAGAATAACACATCTGAAATTACAACTTCATTGCCTTTAATTTTATTAAAAAAAGCAGATTTATCTTTATTAAATTCTTTCAGAATACCAAAACTTGAATATTGTAAAGTTTCGACCTTATCTTCTATTACCTCTACTACTTCAGGATTTTCAGAATCATGATTTTCATTTTCTGATGTTTTTTCTGCTCCACAAGACATAACCATCCCGATTAGTCCTGCCATAATTACTACTTTTCTCATATAATTTATTTTTTGTAAATTTAATGACAGCATGTTAAATAAAATAAAAAAATCAGTAAACAACCAATATTCTCAGTGAATAGAGCACGTTATTTGGTTAAAAGATTGAGATGATTGTCGTAAAAACGTCAACCTACAAGCACACCTAATGCAAAGCCGATAATAATAGCTAAAAGTTTAATTACGTTAATTTTATGCCCTTCACTTGATTCAAAAATAATGGTAGTTGATATGTGTAAAAACATACCAATTGCTACGGCCATAATCCAACTTGTATTCATATTAAAATTATGTATAATAAATGAACCAAACATAAGTCCAAGAGGCGCCATTAACCCAAATAAAACAAGATAAACCCAAGATTTAGTTTGCGATAAACCTGAGGCTTTAAAAACGGTCATTAAAGCCACTGCAACGGGGACTTTATGCAAAAATATTCCCCAAAACAAATCCACTTCAGCGTAAATATGACCATCATTCCCTTGAGAAACAAGAGGTATTGCCTCAACAAAAGCATGAATAGCCAATGATAAAAATAATACAATTGGAAAGCTTTTTCCTATTCCGTGTGTATGTGCGTGACCATGTTCAATGCCTTGCGAAAAATATTCTAATAACAATTGTAGTAAAAATCCAACTAATATAAAGAAGCCTGCCTGATTACCTAAAGTCTCATAAGTTTCAGGTAATATATGGGTAAAAATAATCGTTAACAAATAGCCTCCACTAAAAGACAATAACAGTTTTAAATGAGTAGATTTTTTAAATAGTTGAACCAATAATCCGCCAAGGAAAACCGAACTAAATAAAACCAATATTTGTAATGTTATATTCACCCTTTATTTTTTTGCAAAAATGATTAATCGATTGGAATTTTCAAGGTCAAAGTTACCTAAATTATAATCACCAACAGTTTTGTAAATTGAAAAATTGGTAGATTTTAAATACCGTTCAAAATCACTTAATTGTAGAGCCTGAACTTTTTCTTGAAATTTATAGTCTTTTCCAGCATCAGAAAACGTAATAGTTTTAACTATAAAACCATTAATAACTTCACGTGAAATATTAAAAGTAATACCGTCAACAACCTTAATTTCAGACTTCACCAGATTATTAATAACTTTATATGCATTCATAAAATCAATAACCAAAACTCCATCTTCAGCAGTATAAGAATCAATTGATTTAAGCATTTTTTCATTTTCTTTTACATCATCAAAATAACCAATACTTGTAAATAAATTAAAAACAAAGTTAAATGATTTATTAGCCATTGGCTCTCGCATATCGTGTACAAAAAAGGAAAGTTTATCATTTTTATAACGATTTGCAAATTCGATACTTTCTTTAGACAAATCTACTCCAATCACATTAAACCCTAATTTATTTAAATAAATTGAATGCCTACCTTTTCCACAAGCTAAATCCAAAACAGTACCGTTTTTATCAACTTTTAAGTCGTTTACTAAATTAGAAATAAAATTCTCGGCCTCACTAAAATCACGATTTTTATATAAAATGTGATAATATTTTGTATCAAACCAAGTGTCAAACCATTTATTCATATTTTTTTTCGGTAAAAGTAGTAACCATTTTGTAATTTTTGAGTTTAACTAACTGAATTTATGAATATGCAGTTGATTTTACAGAATTAATTTTATATTTGTAGTAGATATAAAAAATTGAATAGCATTTACGACATATTTAAAAAATTAGATGAGAGAAATATTCTTCTTTCATTTAAAGGTATGGTTACTTCAGAATTGTTGACAACTATTTTGTCAATAATGGAGTCTAAAATGGATGCCTATGAAGAAAAACCAAAAGTTAAAAAGAAAGTTTTTAATGTTTTGGTTGAATGCCTTCAAAATTTATATCACCACATTGACAAAGATGACATAATGGAAATTGAACAACAACTTTCGTTTGATAGTTCTGCTCTGTTAATGATTGCAAAGAATATTGATAATTACCAAATTATGACGGGTAATTATATGGAAACAAAAAACGTTGAAGAATTAAAGGGTAAATTAGACATTGTTAATAGTATGGACAAAGTCGAACTAAAAACCTACTATAAAGAAATATTAAGTAATGGAACGCGCTCTTCAAAAGGGACTGCAGGCTTAGGAATGATTGATATTGCTCGTAAATCTGGTCAAAAATTAGAGTATCACTTTGAAGAAGTTGACGATCACATGACTTTTTTTAGTTTAACAGTTAAGATAGCAGAATAAAATAAATATGGAAAATTTAACATTAGAAGGATCAGCAAAAACACCAACAATTAAATTTGATGCGGAAAATGGTGTATTAGAATTAAAAGGAAGATCAATTCCTGAAAATTCAATTGAATTTTACAAACCATTAAACGATTGGATTGATAATTATGGAGGAACTCCAAAACCAAATACAATTGTTGATGTAAAATTAGAGTACTTTAATACATCATCATCAAAATGTATCTTAGATTTATTTAAGCAATTAGAAAAATTAAATTCTGGAAATACTGAAGTTAAAGTTAATTGGTATTTTGAAGAAGATGATGAAGATATGGAAGAAGCAGGTGAAGATTATCAAGCTATAATTGACTTGCCTTTCAAAATGATTGAAGTAGAAGAAATTTAATCATTTGACTTCTAAAAAAATTGTCGGGATAACTGGTGGTATTGGATCAGGTAAAACATTTGTTTGTCAGATTCTTAAAACCATGGGCTATCCTGTTTTTTTTTCTGACAAAGAAGCAAAAAAGATTGTAACGCATAACCCTACTGTAAAGCAAAAAATTATAGCTATTTTTGGTCCAGAATCTTACACAAAAAACGGGACTTTAAACAAAAAACATTTATCTAATCAAATTTTTAATGATAAAAATAAGCTTGAACAAATGAATCAAATTGTTCATCCCTCTGTTAGAGAAAGTTTTAAAAAATGGGCGCAAATTCAAACCTCAAATATTGTTTTTAATGAAGCAGCAATTATCTTTGAAACAGGGATTTACAAAATTTACGACAATACAATTCTCGTAACAGCCTCTAAAAAAACAAAAATAAAACGCATTCAAAATAGAGATCATATTTCAATTGGTGAAATTGAAAAACGAATGAGTAGTCAATGGTTAGATGAAATAAAATCTCCGTTAGCAAGTTTTATAATAAACAATAATGAAAATGTAATGATATTACCGCAACTTATCCAAATAATTAAACAACTTAAACAATAGCTAATCGCAGACTGTTAAAATGATTAAACACGAATTAAAAAATGATCAACTTCATATCTTTATTAAAAATAAAGATTTCTCATACAGAATACCGCTTAAAAATTTAGATAATTTAATTGATTGGAAAATTGGAAAAAATGATTCAAACAATATTATAATTAATAATGTTTCAAAATGGGCACTTAAACTTTTTACAAATAAGACTACTACTATAGAACACAGAAAACAGTTTAAAGGAATTGTTCAACAATATTGCCCTAACAATTCAATTAATTGGTTTGAAACAGAAAAAGCACTCACGATTCAAAGTTATTATTCAAATCTAGTTCTAAATTCAGATAAAAATAATCTATCTGAAACTGAAATTATAGATAAATTGAAGAAAAAGTATAAATTGATTGGTTAATGAAAATTATTTAATTTTACGTTTATCTGGTCTAGCCCCCTATTAATCGGACAATCTTATTTTAAGCTCTTCAGGTTTGAATCTAGAAAAACTCTGATATAGTAAGAATAGAAAATTTCATTTATATTTCCTTCTATCTCATAAACAAAAGAATTAGAGCGTCCATATTATTTGTGGGTCTACACAATAAAAAAGAATGTCCCAATATTTACACAGCATTATTCAACAACAATTTTACCTTTTGTTAATCTTCCATTATTTTCAATTGACCAAACATAAACACCTGGAGTTAAACTTTTAGCAATTGCTATTTGTTGTGTATTTGTTAAATTTAATTCCATTATTTTTTGACCATTTACACTATATAAAACAAAAATAAAATCAGTTAACTCTTCATTTAATATAAATACATTTTTAGTTTTATTATAAGTTAAAGTTGTTGTTGTTAAATCATCACCTTCTTGAATAGAATTGGTTAAATAATTTACATCTACTTCCATTATTACTGGAATATGATCACTCATATACAACAAAGCATTGGCTATTGAGTCAGGCACTAATGTATTGGTTGGATTGTTTATTGACTGGTTAAACCTTAGTCCATCCTGTCCCAATCCACGGTATGTATTGTTAATGTAATCTATACCATTTACGCCTGACAATACATCATCTGATACAAATATGATATCAAATCTATCGTCCATCCCACCCCATGACCCATCACCTAAATCAGTTGTTCTTGTACTTTGCGTGTGTAAATAAGCAAATGCTGAATTGTTATTCCAATCTCCAAGTGCAAACAATGGGTCTTTCATATTTACATTTGCAGAACTTAATAATGTTCCATACGCAGGTTCAGAAGATGTGTAAAAATTAAAGTCGCCACCTACAAACACGTTTTCTAAGTTAGATTTTGAATTTAAAAAGTTAGTTAATGTTGTGATTTCGATATTTCTTTGAGCTGATTCGTTTGTACTTGCTTTTAAGTGTAATGAATACATATAAAAATAAATGGTGTCAGAAAGAGCTGATATATTTGGATCTTTATAGTATAAAACATATTCACTTATATCTCTTAATACAGTAGGTATTTGCTGTTGACTGACTAAACCAAATTTTTGAGTATTATAAAATAACATATTATCTGTATCAGGACCATTGATAAAGGCTGCTTTTTGGTAATAATTTATGCCATTTTGGTTTAAGCTATTATTTAATATTGAATTTGCAGCTGAATTAGACTCAATTTCATTAACCAAAAATAAATCTGGCTTTACATATTGAACTATTTTTTTAAGTGTATCAACTCGCTCAGGAAAAAAACTCGGGAAATTGAGTAAATTATAATACATGATTTTAACTTGCTCTTGCGCAAAAGATACTCCTCCAGAGAGTAATAATAATGATAATATAATTTTTTTCATTGTGTTTATTTTCTAATTAAATGGATATTTCCTTGACCTTTATAAATTGTTCCATTTGATGATTCTCCTTCATAAACATAAAAATAAACCCCGTCAGAACAGTCGTTTCCATTTTTATAGTTTGTACCATCCCATTGGTCATCAATTGTTGTAAATTCGAACATGATTTTACCCCAACGATCATAAACTTTACAGTTAAAGTTAACAATAGCATTATTTGGAAAAAAGAATTTATCATTAACATTGTCTCCTACTCCATTTATTCCAGGTGTAAATACATTTGGGATATCTAAACTTGGTAAGTCGTGCACAATTATAGTTTGACAGGCCGTATCTTGGCACCCATTTAGATTTTCAATAACTACCAAACATATTTCATATTCTCCTTCTGCTAAATATTGCTGATTAATCACTTCATTAATATCAGATGACACATAAGCAGTTGAATCTAAACCAAAAGTCCATATAAAAGTAGTGTCTGCATTAGGGTCGTTTGAAAAAGCATAATTAATGGATTGATTTGTAAGCTCAATACTCACAGGAGCAGTCCCTTCATAAGCTGATGTAAATTCATTTGAAGTTAAAGTAAAAATAGCTTGAGGGCTGAGAGAATCCACATAAATAGTTTCACTAATTGTACAACCTAAATCATTTGTTGCCACAATGGTATAATATCCTGGATTTCTACCCGGCCATGTTGTATTGACTGTAGTTGCTCCAGTTGCATCTTCAGTCCAAACATAAGAAAAGTTAGTTCCATTTCCATTTCCGTCACTACCTCCTGCAGCAGCTGCAAAAACTTGTCCTCCTCCATTATCATAAGGATTTTGATTTCTGCAAACAGTAGGTGTAAAATCTAACTGTGTAAAATACAATGAATCAGGATAAGTTACATTAAATGTTAGTACATCTTGACAATTTGCAGAATCTGTAACAGTTAAAAAATACGTGTTTTCGCCTATATTATATAAAGAATCGTTTGTAACCACATCCACTCCAATCGACCCTTGGCTCCATTGAAAAGTCATTTGATCATAAGTTCCTTGATGGTTTAGCACTGTATCTACAAAAGCTAAGCCATCTGCAACACCATAACAATTAGGTTCTATAACAGTATGCTGAACAATTAAACTATCTGGATCATCTAAAAATACAGAATCAATTATAGTACATAAATTGTCGGTTACAGATAAATAATACCAACCTTGTGCTAAATTATTAGCCGTTGGACTTGCATTAGAAGAATTCAATTGAGTACCTGTTGAGTCTGTAATTAAATACGTAGCCGAACCATTTACACCCGATACGTTAATATTAACATCTCCATCATTACCCCCATAACAAACGGGGTTAGATGAATCAATTACCCAAGTCATTGTACAGTTGTCATTAACTAAAATGCTAATACAATCTTGTCCACAGCCAGCAGTATAGCATATTTGAAAAGTTCCTTGACCAGATATAGCTGGATCAAAAACACCAGTTGAAGATAAACACGCACCACAATCAGATGTCCATGTGCCACCGCTGACATCAGCAATAATTTGTTGTGTCCCTGAAAAAGTTGTAAACGGACCTGCATTTGATACTGTTGGAAATGGATTTACAGTAAACAATACACTATCAACGACTGTGTCGTTACAGATATTAACTACGCCAACGTAAATATAAAAATCTAATGTATCTGTTAATGCTGAATTATAATTTGTTGTTGTAACATTTTGCGCATCAAAAGTTCCGTCATTACCAGTCCAAATAATTTCTTGATACGGGCCTGAAACATTCACAGCAACACCTAAAATATCACCTGGGCAAAAATTTTGTGTACCCGAAACAACTTCTGCTGCAGCTAAATTAATTACAAAGGGATTAAATGGCGCCTGACAACCATTATTAACATAAGTTGGTGTTCCTGCAGGGTCAAATTCAACTGTTGAACCATTTTTGTCGGCTGTAGTGCCACCAGTCGTTCCATTAATATTTACTAAATTACCTCTATCATAGGTTACTGTGTCGGTACAATTTACAGGGTTAGAAAATGTTAAACTCAATGTTCTTAGACCGCCTGCACTGTTATAATTTGCAAAATGACCATTGGTGTTCCCAACCGTTTGAAAAATAATATAAATAGTGTCGCTCAAATTTGCGAATGAATTAGCTGTCACATCAATGGCTTCACTTGTCACTAAAATAACTGTCGAATTTGCTGGTAATATACACGTTGTAGGCTCTAATAAAAAACCGCACGAAATAATTGTTGCATTTAAATCGGCAGTTGCCTGTGCAGTAGTAGCATTTTGACTCAATCCTAACCAAGAATTACTTGGCCAATCAACAAATAGATCATTTGTACATAAGTCAACATTCCCAACTTTAAAACGTACCATTTCATTTTCACCTTCTGGCGAGCCACAGGCATCTACCAAAACACTTTCGATTTCGAAACATTGGGCTGAAGTAAAAAAACTTGCTAACAATATTAATCCAAAAAACAATTGTTTAATTTTCATAAAAAATAAATTATAGGTTGTTGAATGTGCGTCAAAAATTAAAATTAACTGATGAGCTTCAGTCTTAAATTTTAATTAAATAATTTCATACACATATATAGACGTTAATTTATAGCAAAAGGATGGTTTCGGAACAATATTTTTCGTCAAGGTGAACATGCTTTGCTTTCCAAAAGCGAATTTAAGCATTTTTAATTGGTTTAATATTACTTTATTGTTAACTTTTAGACTAAAAATGTTTTGGATTGGATTAAAAATTAATTATTAATAATGATTTTTGATGAAATTATTTCGCCATCCTCAAAAATAAGATTAATAAAATATACACCTGATGAGAGAAAGGTTAAGTCCAATTGAGAATATGTGTCATTTAAAGACGTATTAAATACTAATTTTCCTGAATAATCAACAATATTTAATTGGGTATTATTGTCATTTTTTGATAACTGTATATTCAACAATCCATTTGTTGGATTAGGATAGATAGAAATTGAGGTTAAATTTTCTTTTTTAACACCTACGTTTTCAGAATTTAGTTTAAGAATAAACATATCTGAACTATTTTCAGAAGTCACTAAAACGTTACTTTCTAATCCTATGTTAAAGTCAATGGTGTCATTAAAATACCCACCAATGTATATATTAGATTGGTTAGTATGAATTGAAAATGTTTCCTCCCAATTCGCAGAACCTATATGCTTTACCCAAACAAGTTCACCATTCGAGTTTAATTTTAATACATATATATCTCCTTCTCCATAAGGTGAAAGTAAATTTACATCATTACCAAAATTAAAGTCCGTTTCATTGTAAAAATATCCAGACAATATTAATTCATTTTGGTTATTGACTGATAGATAAGTTGAACCATTAAACCTCCATGTTTTCACCCACAACAAATTAAAGTTATCGTCATATTTACTTATAAAATTATCGACACTATCAGAAAGTATAGAGCTAGAATTATTCAAAAAATCAAAATCAACTTCACCACTAAAATTTCCAAATAGATAATAATTGTTGTCGCTGTCTTTTAAAAAGTCATTAAGGTAAACTTCACCATTTTGACTTTTTAATAATTAAACCCATAATAAATCTCCATTTTGATTTAAATTTTGGATATAGCCTTCAAACTTATCATTATAAAAAGATGTCATTATGTTTTCAGTAGTATTAGGGTCAAAATCAATTGTTCCTTTATAACTTCCTGCAATGAAAATATTATTAGCATCACTGGCTTGAATTCCAGATATATAATTAGTAGACAATTCTGTTTTGTTTTGATTGTTTATTGCAGATATAAAGTCGCCATTTGGGCTAAGTTTTAGAATAAATCCGCTAAAAAAATAAGGAGATATTGGAGATATACTTGAAGATGTTAATACACTTGAAGAAGGATTGAAATTTATATTTCCTCAAAATTTCCAGAAACAACAATATTTAAACTATCATCAATATAAATATTACCAACTCCAATTAAACCAGTTGATCCATAATTTTTCACCCAAATAAGCTCACCCATACTGGATAACTTTAAAACAAATATATCTCTTTCATTATTAGATATTAATACTGTTTCATTAATACCTGGGTCAAAATCTACAGTGTCTTTAAATAAACCTACAATAATTAAATCGTTATTGTTGTCAACTATAATGTTTGATACAAACTCAGAATTATTTCCATCAATTTTTTTTGCCCAAATCAGATTTCCATTTTCATCCATTTTTTGAATAAAGATTGCAGAACTATTATTTTTACTGATAAATTCAACAGGAGTTAATGACTCGTTGAAAATAATTGTGTCTAAGAATATTCCAACTGAGTACACGTTTCCAAATTCATCAGTAGTTATCGATTTACACTGTTCAAAACTACTTCCTGTAACCTTTTTCACCCTTTCAAATGATTGAGCAGTCAAATTTACAGTGATTAAAAGTTATATAATAAGTAATTTCATGAAACTTAATATTTTCACTAAAGTTACTAAAATATTTTTAGACTATCAAACTCCCCACCCAAATCTATCGCTCAATGTTTTAGATACCAAAGCATTTAATTTTTCGCCTTCAATTTCAGAAATTACTTCACCTACAAAGGCTTGCACTAATAAATGACGGGCTTTTGGCTTGGAAATTCCTCTGGCTTGTAAATAAAATAAAGCGTCATCATCTAATTGTCCTGTGGTTGAACCGTGCGAACATTTTACATCATCTGCATAAATTTCTAATTCTGGTTTTGAATTAATTTTAGCAAAATCGGATAATAATATATTGCCATTGTCTTGAAAAGCATTAATTTTTTGAGAATCTTGCTTCACCACCACTCTTCCGTTAAATGTGCCTACAGATTTATCGTCTAACACATATTTGTATTTTTCATCACTCATGCAATTTGGGGCTACATGATTAACAAAGGTGTGATTATCTACTACTTGCTTGTCTTTTGTGATGACTGCCCCATTTAAAAAAGTATCACAATTTTGACCTTCAACTTCAATGTTTAAGTTATTTCTAACCAATTCACCATTTAAAGTAATGGTATTTATTTTAAAAGTTGAGTTTGATTGTTGTGTTACGTATTCTGCTGACACGCTTAAACCTTTAGCCAATTGAATTTTATCAAACTTAATATGAGTGTTATCTGCCACGCTAATTTGAGTCATGTGGTTTGAAAAACAATTGATTGCATTTACATCAACAATTGTTGAAATTATATGAGCAGATGATGATGTTTCTGATTCTATAATTAACCTTGTGTTTGATATAATATTTTCGCCTGTTTGTACATAAATTACTTGAACCGTTTGATTCCAATTTGTGTTTTTAGGTACAGAAATTACAGTTGCTTTTTCAACAAAAGCAGTATTTAACTCATCAAAAATTAAATCACCCGCAGATGGATTAGTTTTAATGCTTTTTAAATCATTTTCAACTTTAGCAATTGGTAATGTAATTACATTTACAGACTCTAAATCATAAGATGATAAATCTGTTCGTATATTTCCATTTTCTACCACTACAAAATTTTCTGAAACTATAAACTCTTCAATGTCAGCTGATGAAATTGTAGAAGATTTAGAGATTTGAAATTTTGTATTCGCTATTTTTCCTAATCTAATATATTTCCAATATTCATCTCTAGATGTTGGAAATTCTAATTCAGCTAATTTAGCAAAAGCTGTTTTTTGTAGTTCAACAGTTGATTCAAATTTTAAATCTGAAATAAACTCTTGCATTTTTGATTTTGTAAGCACGCTCATTTTTTTCAAATTATTTAGTCAACCAATCGTATCCTTTTTCTTCTAACTCAAGTGCTAATTCTTTACCACCTGTTTTCACAATTTTACCGTCAGCTAAAACATGAACAAAGTCAGGCACTATATAATCTAACAATCTTTGGTAATGCGTAATTAAAACCACTGCATTGTTTTCGTTTTTAAGCTTGTTTACTCCTGCTGCAACAATCCTTAAAGCATCAATATCTAAACCTGAATCCGTTTCATCTAAAATAGCTAATTTTGGTGCAAGCATTGCCATTTGAAATATTTCATTTCTCTTTTTCTCTCCACCAGAAAATCCTTCATTAACAGAACGAGAAGCTAATTTTTTGTCTAATTCAACAATTTTAGACTTTTCTTTAACCATTTTTAAAAATTCTTTAGCAGAAATGGGATCTTCTTTTCTATAATCTCTAATTTCGTTTAAAGCTGTTCTTAAAAAATTAATGTTTGACACCCCTGGAATTTCAACTGGATATTGAAACGCTAAAAATAAACCTTCTTTGGCGCGTTCATCAGCATCTAATTCTAATAGCTCTACGCCATCAAAATCTACAGATCCTTCCGTTACCTCATAACCGTCTTTACCAGACAATACTGACGCTAAAGTTGATTTACCTGCTCCGTTAGGACCCATAATCGCATGAATTTCTCCAGCTTTTACTTCAATGTTTAATCCTTTTAATATTTGTTTTCCGTCTTCTTCAATTTGTGCATGAAGATTTTTTACGCTTAATAATGTTTTCATCTTTGTTCGTTTCACTCACACGTGTTGCGTGATGCTTTTTTGTTTTGATTGTTTACACAATCTTTAAATTTTATACTTTTAAACCGCAAAGGACACAAAGTTTTCGCAAAGGTCGCAAATTGGTATTTTTATTATTCTAGATTTGGTGATTGAGCCGCGTAGCGAACACTCGAAATCAACCTACACTATTTTCAAGTGATATTTCTAATAATTTTTGTGCTTCAACCGCAAATTCCATTGGTAATTTATTTAATACTTCTTTACAATATCCGTTTACAATTAAACTAATAGCTTTTTCTTCAGAAATCCCTCTTTGTTTACAGTAAAAAATTTGATCTTCACCAATTTTAGAAGTTGTGGCTTCATGTTCTAATTTAGCAGAATTGTTTTGACATTCAATATAAGGGAAAGTATGTGCGCCAGATGTGTCAGTCATTAATAAACTATCACATTGTGTAAAGTTTCTTGAATTGTGAGCGTTTTTATTAATTTGAATTAAACCTCTATAAGTGTTATTTGAAAATCCAGCTGATATTCCCTTAGAAATGACTGTACTTTTAGTATTTTTACCTAAATGAATCATTTTTGTCCCCGTATCCGCTTGCTGGTAATTATTTGTTACCGCTACAGAATAAAATTCGCCAACTGAATTATCACCTTTTAAAATACAAGATGGATATTTCCATGTCACTGCCGAACCTGTTTCAACTTGCGTCCAAGAAATTTTAGCATTTGTTTCACAAATAGCTCTTTTAGTAACAAAATTATAAATTCCGCCTACACCATTTTTATCTCCAGGAAACCAATTTTGGACAGTTGAATATTTAATCTCAGCATCATCTAAAACAACTAATTCAACTACAGCTGCGTGTAATTGATTTTCGTCTCTTTGCGGCGCAGTACACCCTTCCAAATACGACACATAACTTCCTTTATCTGCCACAAGTAAAGTTCTTTCAAACTGACCAGTTCCTGATTCATTAATTCTAAAATAAGTTGACAATTCCATAGGGCATTTTACCCCTTTTGGAATGTAACAAAACGATCCATCAGAAAATACAGCAGAATTTAAAGCCGCATAAAAATTATCAGTTGAGGGTACAACTGAACCTAAATATTTTTTTACCATCTCAGGGTGTTGTTCAACTGCCTCTGAAAATGACATAAAAATAATGCCTAATTCATCTAGTTTTTCGTTAAAAGAAGTGGCAACCGAAATAGAATCCATAACAAAATCAACAACGGTTTCTGTTCCTGTTAGTTTTTTTTGTTCTTCCATTGAAATCCCCAGTTTTTTCATGGTTTCTTTCATTTCAGGTTCAACATCATCCCAACTTTCATACTTTTTTTTGGGTGCCGAGAAATAGGAAATATCTTGAAATTTAGGTTTTTCATATTTTACATGAGCCCATTCAGGCTCAGTCATGTTTTGCCAAATTTCAAATGCATTTAAGCGATAATCTAAAAGCCATTGGGGTTCATTTTTCTTTTTTGAAATTAAACGAATAACTTCTTCATTTAATCCATTTGGAATTTTCTCAGATTCAATATCAGTTGTAAAACCAAATTCGTACTCTTGATTTTTTAAATCCTCTGCTAATTCCTCTTCTGTATAATTTGCCATTTTAAATCTTTAAATTTAAAGCGAAAAGCTTTCACCACATCCACAAGTACGTCCTGCATTTGGATTGTTAAATACAAATCCTTTACCATTTAAACCTCCACTGTAATCCAGTATCGTTCCTATTAGATAAAGTACACTTTTTTTATCAACAACCACTTTTATTCCGTTATCTTCAATTTCTTTATCACCTTCTTTTATTTCAGTATCAAAAGTCAATTGATACATTAACCCTGAGCAACCTCCACCGTCAACACCAACACGAATAAACGCATTAGGCTTACCTTCTTCAGCCATTAATTCAACGGCCTTTTTTTTTGCTAAATCTGTTACTTTAATCATTGATTAAGTTTAGTTTTGTTAGTTAGTACTGCAAATTTACCCAATTTATGAAGTTTAACCACAGATAACACAAATGAATTTACGTCTTTAAACAGACAATTACAGCACAACTCATTATTTACAGTGCTTAAGAGATTAATATTATGTAGAATGAGTCTAAATAGTATGCTGTGAGATATATCACAAATCAAAAACTTGATAATCCTTAAAATCAAATTAAATTTGTGCAATAAATTTTAATCAAACTCAAACATTATGAAATCATCCATTGGAAGAAAAGTATTAATGGCGCTTTCGGGCTTCTTTTTGCTATTCTTTTTATTACAACATTTAACTATTAATCTTATTTCGGTTTTTAGTGAAGAATCATTTAATTCTGTTTCTCATTTTATGGGATACAATTTTTTTGTGCAATTTATTTTACAGCCAATTTTAATATTTGGAATAATTTTGCATTTAATAATGGGAATGTATTTAGAAGTTAAAAACCGTAAGGCTAGACATATTAAGTACACTAAAAATAATGCCAATGCAAATTCAAGTTGGGTGTCACGAAATATGATTATAACAGGTGTTATGA
>Ga0316209_1001343_pt1 | contig 26377 bp, 22 predicted proteins | sample 6monopyrite_MG_FD_204945 | JGI IMG/M metagenome (GOLD analysis project Ga0316209, IMG submission 204945) | Microbial mat bacterial communities from mineral coupon in-situ incubated in ocean water Damariscotta River, Maine, United States -... | ecosystem: Environmental > Aquatic > Marine >...
TCCGAATACGCACAATGGAATATTCAGAAAATCACTGATTAAATAGATCCGTCAATTTCCCTCGGTAATTAATTGCGACAAAATCGCTTGGTAGTTAAGGTACGACAAAGTCCCTTGGTGTTAACAAATGATTCGTTACCTACTTTTATATCACTATAAACTCTCACCCTAATACAGCCACCATTTCAGCAATGACTGTCAATTCCCTTGCACTCTCATCATCAAATACCAGTGCTGTGTAGCTTGAACCTGTCGAATCTGGCCTGAGAATTATTCGAGCATGTTGCCACCCACCCTCGTCACTCTCCACCTTTTCACTTTGATATAGCTTAATGGTGTAGTGACCACCTGTGTCTGAGTCATTAATACTGTGATGCTGTACTAGTATAACTTTACCCTGGCGACTGCCGCCTGGGTTGAGATTAAATAAGCACCATGCACCATTAGGGATTCGCTTATTCATGGATTCACCAACAACCCGAGCGACAAAATGCCCCGGCCTAATCCTGAAAATATCTGGTAGCTCTACCCATTGGTATTGTTCAATCCTACCAATATCGCCTACCTGTGGTACCTCGTTTACTGTCTGGACATCGCTGAATTGGCCAGCTGCTATTTCAAGATTGTAAATTGGAACTGCATTTTCATACGGATCTACTTCATTCGTTTCTAGCAGGCGTAGCGTGAGGCCTGGATATTCATCATCGTTGATAAGCTGCTCAATTTCACTACACGGCTGGATAGTTATATTCTTCTGCTGATCTGTTCGTGCTGCCTCTCTCACTCGTTGTTTGAACCAGGCATTTGTTTCCGAATCGGTGCAGTAGATGTAGCAACCCTTCATACCACGAGTCATTAATGTACGGTAGGTATTTTTTATGATGGCATCGGCTTGTTGTTTTGCCCGTCCCGCATCCTCTTTAAGAAGTTTTTTATAGCCTTTTATTGAGGCATCTGTTTTAGCGCGTTTACCAGCGTCAGTTATGGCTACGCCGTCACGAATAACAAAATCTGGCCCTATGATGACGCCGATATAGTCTGTCTCCAATCCTTGGCAAGTGTGAATGCAGCCAATTTCATTTACCGAATCAGGCTTGATAATCCACAGGGTACCGTCGCTAGAGAGATTCCACTTCATTGCAAAGTCGTGCTCATCCAGCGTAATATTTTTGAGTGAAGCATCTTTTTTGCTGACCCAGTTCCAGCAATAACCTGCCACTAGTCGCGCTTTGTTGTTGATTTGGTTTTTCGTAAAGATGGCGTCCCTTAGCTGGTTAGGCGTATCGAACACTTGGAAGTCGTAATCAGTTCCATCTAGTGTTTCGTTTGCTGTTTCACGGATTTCCAAAACATTGTCTAGCCATGCCAAATAACCATCTGCGCCATTGCATCTAAATTGGGATTGCAGCGCAAGGTTGTGAACAGTTGCTCCCAGGCTAGTAGCCCACTCTTTTATGCTTTCTTTCTCACCGATATCTTTTAGAGTGACGCGCTGGTCTTCATCTATAAAGAAAATACTGAACTTGGCCGCATTGATGATCTCTTTTATTTGGTTTTCACCCAAATTCTGGAACATGCCGGACTTTTCATTAAGCCGGTGTCCCTCATCAACAATGAGAGCGTCAAAGACGTTGGCTTCTGTGCTTGTATAGCTGCCGGATCCTTTAAAGAGATTGTCTATATGGCTTTTTTGAATGAGCCGGTCAGCTTACTGGCATAAATAGCCCTGGGGGCTGCGTTCTTGGTGACGTACTGGGCCAACAGCTGTTGTTTTGTCAGTGCTACAAGAAATTTACGGCAACGACAGATTTTCCAGTGCCCGGCCCTCCTTCCACAATTAGCACATGTTTGTTTTTAACTGTGGCTTTTTCCGCCAATGCCTGGGCGGTTTCATAGACGATCTTCTGATCGTCAATCATCAGAAACTCCAGATTTCCCTTTAATAGTGATTCAAGTTTGTCTGCTAGGTTTTTGGACGGCCGGATTCTTCCCTTGTCGATGCGGTACATGATGTTATCCACATCGCCATATTTGACGTATTGCTTGATAAAAGCCGTGAGTTTGACGGAATCTTTCCGCAGGAATGCGGGGGCCTTTTGAGTGTGCGGTTCATAAAAAGAATCATTAATTACATCCTCTGAGACACAGTTATGCAAGTAAGCACAGGGCTGCAGACCGATGTTCTCCTGATGAACCGTTTCGTTAAAGTCTTCAAGCAAGGCAGCGTAAGTCCAAGCTTGATACGAAGGATGTCTGACCTCGCGCTCTGCCCCACCAATAAACGTTTTTACAACACCATCCATGGTGGTGGCTTTGACGGTTTCCCATTGTTTTAGCTCGATGATGATCGCGGTGTCTTGTCTGCGATGCCCTTTACCAGTGAGGATGAAGTCAATACGTTTGGTTGTTTGTGGTAATTTGTACTCAATGGCGACACCTGCATCGCCCGGTATTTCGTTATCTGCTAGTACTTGTCCCATGTAGATCATAGAATTGCGCCATGAGGCAATTTCGTTTTTGCTGGTGGAGTGTCCGAGATGGCGCTCGAATGATGCAAGAATTTTTTCGTCTATAACGTTGGAGTGAACATCATAGAGAAAATCTGCCTTGGTAGATGCGTAAACTAGCATTTAATTCCCTAAGCTTTTTGCTACTCGTATTCCGTGTATTTTTTTGCACTGCCTCGTACCTTTTCTGCGGGGTATTTATGGGCATTGAGTTCGAGCTTCTTATCCACGGCAGCAAGCAGATTTATATCGAGCTTATCAGATAGGCGAATTAGATAGACTAGAATATCAGCCAGCTCGTATTCCACTTCAGTCAATTTATCTGGAGGTAAATTCTTACTTTGCTCTTCAGTTAGCCATTGGAAGTGCTCAACCAGTTCAGCTGCTTCAGCAATGAGGGCCATCGAGAGGTTTTTCGGTGAATGGAATTGGTCCCAATCACGCTCAGCAGCGAATTCGCGTAGGCGCTGTTTTAGTTCGGTAAGTTTAGCATCTGACACGGCACATTCCTTGATTATTTTGGTTCAATCTCTGATTAAACACATCATCAGCATAGCTATAAATCAACTCCGCCACCGGCTGCAACAGTCGGTAGGGCACCTGGTTGGCTTGTTTAACGGCGTGATCTTTGTTTAACCACGAGTAGTGGCATGGGTGCTTTCTTTAACTAAATAGATCAATGTAGGGGCCGTAACGGAACTGGCGGTTACGCGCCTGGCCGGTCACTTCTTGCAACAGGCCGTGGTCGACGAATTTGTTCATCAACTGGTTGGCCGCCGGGTAGGTGACTTGGGTGAGGTCTTTGATGTTCTGCACCTTGATAAACGGTTTTTGGTAGAGGGTTTCCAATACCTGCATGGCGTTGCCCGCGACGCGACCAAAATGTTCGGCGATGAGCTGGCGGTGGGCCTCGCGCAGATCAACGATCTTGCGCGCCGTTTCCGTCGCCTCTTGTGAGACCTCATAGATCCCTTGCAGGAAGAATTTCAGCCACGCCTCCCAGTTGCCGGTTTCGCGCACCGCTTGCAGGTGGCCGTAATAGTCCTGGCGATGCTTTTTAAAAAAGTGCGAGATGTAGAGCACCGGCGTTTCCAGGGTCTCTTTTTGGTAGAGCAGAAAGGCGATGAGCAGACGCCCAACACGACCATTGCCATCGAGAAAGGGGTGGATGGTTTCAAACTGGGCGTGGGCCATGCCAATCTGTAACAGCGCGGGCAGGCTTTCATCATGCAGGAAGCGCTCGAACTGGCCGAGGATTTCATCCAGTTGTTGCGGTGGCGGCGGTACGAAAGTTGCCTCTTTTAAGGTACAACCTTGGGGGCCGATCCAGTTCTGAATCTTGCGCCACTCGCCGGGCTGGGCGTTACCGCCGCGCACACCGTTGAGCAATACATTGTGGATTTCGCGAATCAGGCGGTTGGAGAGCGGTAGTTCATCCAAACGCTCCAGGCCGCAGTTCATGGCGCGCACATAGTTGAGTACTTCATCCACATCACGCGGACGTTCGCTGTCGAAAATCTCCGCCTCGACTTCGAGAATATCATTGAGGGAGCTTTGCGTGCCTTCGATCTGGCTGGAGAGCACCGCCTCTTTACGCACGTACATAAAGATAAACAGATCGGGATTGGGCAGGGTGCGAATAGAACCATCCAACCGACCCAAGGCGCGGTCGGCCTTGGAGAGCAGGGCCTGCATTTCTCCGTCGTTGACTAAAGCAGGATCAGGCGGCAAGGCCTTGGGGATAAAAGCGCTATGGCCTCCCGGCTGAACGACAAACTCACCTGAACGGGCTTGGGTATTCATATAAGAAAGCTTACCTTTAACGTGGCACGGCCACCTGCTTTTTATTAAAGGTAAACTTTAACACAGAAGCAATATAAATCTATATGTAAGTTTGGCTTTAATTGGCTTTGGGCGGTCAATATGTCGAAATATTGCATTTTTTCGACATATCAGGCCCTATCTGTCGACGTTATCGACCTAATTGAGACTATCCCAGGCGTTTAGCCAAGTCTTCGGCTTTAAGATGGGTGTAGCGCTTGAGCATGGCCAAGTCTTTGTGGCCGGTAATGGCGGATACCTCCATAGTCTCGAAACCTTTTTTAAAGAAGCGGCTGGTGGCTTCGTGTCGCAGGTCGTGGAAACGCAGATCGGTTATATCTGCGTTCTTACAGACGCGACCAAACGCCTTGGTAATGGAGTCCCCACGAATGGGAAATACCAGGCCATTGATATGGCCAGACTGGCGCTTGATCACTTCTAATGCTCGGGATGAGAGGGGTATTTCGCGGTCATCTGTGTTTTTAGTATCGCGAAGAATCACAGTACGTTTATTGAAGTTGATGTTTGCCCACTGAAGATTGGCCAACTCACCACGGCGGGCACCTATTTCCAGCGCCAGGATTATGATGCCTTCAATAAAGCCACCGTATTCCTTGGCTGCTTTGATTAACTTATCTTCCTCGCCAGGCTCCAAACGGCGATCTCTACCTTTCCCTTTGGGAGGCATCGCAACGGAATCCACGGAATTGCCACGACGTAGGTGGATATCCCATTCCTGCTGGGCAAGCTTGAGTATCCGACCAAGCAGCGACATCTCCTTGCGAACAGTATCACCCTTGACCGTTTCCAGGCGTTCTTCACGAAACTCTTTTACGGTGAGGCGAGTGATGGCCGCAAGCACTCGATCACCCAGTTTGTTTTTGAGTAACTTGCTCCGCACGCGGATATCCGCTTCCGACTTTTTGGTTGGCGCGACTTCTTCGAGGTAACGGTCGATGAGTTCGGTAAGGGTGGTTGTTTCGGCAATAGGGGGTAGAGAGAAAACACCGCGATCCATTTCAGGTTCGACATTACGTGCCCAGGTAGCCGCCATGACCTTGGTGGAGAATGTTTTGCTTTGGACAAGGCAGCCCTTCTTGTTGATTTTTGCCTGCCACTGGCCGTCACCACGTTTAGTGATTGTAGCCATAGTCACCCCCTTACAAACGATGAGAACTGTCCCAGATAATTCTGAGTGTCCCAAAGTGGCAATAAAGAAATGGCGCGCCCGAGAGGATTCGAACCTCTGACCTCACCCTCCGGAGTGCGTTAAAAGTCTTTTTACAAACAAACACTTATAGTTTATCTGTTTGATTTTATTAACTATTTATCATCACCCAAAACCGCCCGACACTACCCAAAATCGTTCGCAGTGTCCCAAAATTGTCCCAAATTTTTACTCTAAAAGCTGGCCTAACCCATCCGTCAGCAATTAATTTTTTAAACGGATATCTAATTTATTGCTGATCTATAGCGTCGAATTCACTAGCGTTAGCACCGTACTCCAACCAACGGTGTTTAACGATGACCGAACAATATTACTCTGATACCGAAATCGCAAACCTGCTGGGCATTTCGCTTTCGCGTTTACGCAGCAAGATATACCAAGGCGAACCATTACCGGCTCGCATTCAAATTCCAGGTAGTCGCACACGCTTGTGGTGCAAGGAAGACGTGCACAACTGGCTGGCTCAATTCAGAACTGAGGATGGTTTGTTTGAGACGACGCGCCATGGCCGCAAACTTAAGTGATGAAGAAACGCAGTTTTGATTATCTCTTCAATATTGCAGAACAGATCCAACACACCAGCGCACTAGAAGCGAGACAGATAGCATTTATCCCGCGCCTGATGGCGACAGCCTCACTACCTGTTCGTGAGTTGAAGGACAATGAATTTATCCGCCGCAATGGCAATCGCACACTGACTATGCTTGCCAGTCGAGATATCGGCTTACCTTACGGCGCAATGCCACGCTTGGCACTGTGCGCGATTACAACATTGAGCAAACAAAACCAAAGCAACATCATCACGCTGGGCTCAAGCACCACCCATTTTCTAAATCTATTGGGCAAGGCTTGTACTGGCGGTAAAAACGGCTCGCTTACCTATGCCCGTGAACAGTTAAAACGTTTATTGAGCTGTACCATTCAGATTACTGAAAACACCGAGCAACGCTGGGACATGGCTTCGCTGCGGGTTTCACAAACGGCAACAATATTGTGGCAACCCTGTTCTCCATATCGTTGGCAGTCCCAACTGATACTCAGCGATGAGTTTTTCCAACACGCCCAACAGTACGCAATCCCCGTCGACCTGCGTGTGTTGCACGCATGTGGTCACTATCCATTGGCAATAGATATTTATTGCTGGCTCACCTATCGCTACTTCAGTCTCAAAAGGCCGATCAATGTCAGCTGGGGCGATTTAATGATTCAATTCGGCAACAGCTATCAACGCGACAGTCATTTCAAAACCAATTTTCGTCAGGCCTTAGAACGTGTTGCCATGTTTTATCCGCAGGCCCGGTTCAACGTCGATCAACTCGGCATACAACTCCTGCCCAGCCCCACCCACGTTCCATCCAAAGATCTGAATCAGTTTCTCAACACAGGTGGATAAACCTGTTAGACGCTCGACTTTTCCACGCATATAAGGTGGCAAGCTCTACGCATAAGAGGTGGTCGAGTTACGCATATAAGGTAACCGTTTACGCATAAGGGGTGGCAAAAGCACGCATAAAAGGTGTCAGCCACTTGCTGCAAACCCCATAGAATCAGGCGCTAGAGGCCATCCCCTATAAGCCTTTAGGTTTATAAAAATAGATTTCAGTTATTGGCAGGCCTTTTCCGTGGAAAACTTTCTTGGGCAGCGTTACCCACAGAGTCCACCGCCTGCTTGGCTTATTGAAGAGCCATCAGACCGTGGACTTGTGGATAACGCTTTTGGTCTGCAATGTCAGGTTGGTCGTTTGATGGGCCGACCTGTCTTTAGCTTTCCTGCTTCACCCGTCGGTCTAAGCCAAGGGCCTTGCAGCAAAGGTAGCCAATGCTCATCCGTTGATAGTGTCAACACCAGCGTTCTGACAGTCAGCCAGTGGCGATATCGTGTACTTGGCGTGAGTTGTTTGGTTTTTTCGACTAAATACCAGCGCAGATGTTTGGCCTGCCATTGATAGGGGCCGACATGCCAACGCCGCCAAATAGTCTCGGCAATCAACTCTGCACGCTGCAGATGCGCACGCACAGTGCCTCGACGAGATCCGGGCAAGCGTCTCACTAACAAGTTTCGGGCTATGCGAACGGCTTGTTGTTGATTGGCAGGGTTGGCCATCAGCGACCACTACCCACATAGGCTGACACCACATCCACCCGACCGTGGCCCAGCTCAGACGAAATGGTCTCTCGGGCTGATTGGTCGATTGCCTTGTCTACCAGGCGTTCACCAGCAATGACCGGCGCAGGGGAGCCGGTCATTTGTTCATAACGTTCACAGGCATAGGCCGCCCGCAGATCGTGAAAGCCTTTTAGTTCATTATCTCGGGCCACTTGCGACCAAGCATGATAAGCATGGTCCCGCCACTGAGCATAGTTGTTCCCCTGGGGAATCAGGTTGCGGCCATCGCCTTGAATCTCAGCGGCACTTTGCAATGCCGCACTTGATTTTGGAGTCACCAGCACCCATCGATCCACTACATGGCCCCGACCGCCCTTTGTGCCTTCGGTGATGTTCACCGCACCCTTTTCGGCTGCTTGGGCTAAAGCAGTACGGACATCGAGCAGAGAGGCCTCGCGAAAACGCAGCCCCAACTCCCTGGCCAATTCAGCCACCGCCGCGACACGCTCCTCACCCCGTTCCCGCAAATCTGCCGCCGCCTGTTGCAGGCGCTCGCGCTCCATACCTGCCGGAGTTTCCTGGCGCACGCTACTGCGCTCACCCACCAGCTCAGAAGGCGACACCCGCAGCGCAGAATCCCCCCGCATGGCCTCCAGCACCACATTGACTGACGAAAGCAGGTTTTGAGCGTAGCTCAGCGCCATCTCTCCAGCTTCAACCCGCTGTTGCAGAGACTCACCATACGCGGTGACCAGTTCCTCGGTCACCTGGCGCACGTCCCGTACCTCCTGATCGCGAGCATAGTCGCAAAACTGCTGCCACCGATCACCATGGGCGGTTTGCGTCCCATAATGTCCATCACCATATCGATCCGCCAAGGCGTTGTTGCCTGCCCAAGCCATCTGCTTACCAAAACCAAAATTTCTCTCACCACCGACTTTGCCCATCGTCATACCTTCAAACTGTTAAGTGTTAAACCGGGTAGAGCGCCGGTCGCGCTTTGGCCATATCCCATGACCGGGGGCCACATGATTGCAGCAGGGCAGTTCATTCCCGAAGGCACGGCACCTCTGCACGGTCTGCATTGCACAGATCGCAGGTCAGGTACTGGCTGTTGCAGGGCCAAGCCCTGTTGCCGCATTCGGGTGTTTTGCAGGCTTTTGCATCGACGCACTGCGCCAGAAAAGTCTTGGTTGATAGGACGTTGCGCCAGTTTCAGGACGCCCGTCTCTGTGGACGGCTACACCCTCCAACAAAGACGGGCGCAGCATGACGACTGCAACAGGCAAACAAACACACTGGCGCAATCCATAGGGAAACACGGTCAGATAGACCGAGATTGAAGGAGATTTAAACGACGCATTGAATATGGCTCGCGGCCAAAAGACCGAGCACCTGAAACCGAGCCTGCGAGGTGCATAGGGGCCGATTACTCGGCAAGGGTATCGCCAATTTCCCGTGGCGATGGCGGGCAGTGCAATGACAGTTTAGCAATGAATCAAGTTACGAACTCCCTGAGTAACTTGACCTTTGGTGGCACTATTTACCTATTTAATCCAACAAGCCAACCCACGGGTCTTCATCAACCTTTAGCCTGGTCTCGGCCAGTTCAGCCAGTAGCGCCTTTACCACCTGCAGCTTATCTTTGGGCACCAACACCAGCTCTGCCTCTAACCCATCAACCACCAACTCCAAGGTCTCCAGACGAGGATTACCCCCAGCCTCAATACGCTGATACCGCTGTTGCTTCATGCCTACGAAAATACATATCCTTCTGTTGAAGACCTAGCTGACGGGGACGGGCTTTGGTTTTTTGGGGGAGGTAATTTCATAGCTAAAGCAATACAACATACCAGTTGTACAAGAAGAAACTTGCATCCAATAAGGTGTAAACACACAGCAAGGCTGCGCACAAACTTTGTGACATCACCACTCAGCCCTGATAAATTAGGCCTAGAAGCGCAATTAACACATAATTAGCCACAAAACAATCTACTACAGAGCATTCCTGAGAAACTGGAACCCCACATGGTCAAATGCCACCTCTCCCGGCTGATGGGGGAAAGAAAACTCAAGATCTCCGATGTCGCCCGCGACACCGGCATCAACCGCGGCACCATCACTCGCCTTTATCACGAAACCGCCGTGCGCATAGAGCTAGAGGCTATGAATACCCTCTGCCAATACCTGGGATGTCAGGTCGGCGAATTGTTTGAATACCGTGATCAACCCGGAAACTAAATCATGACCAACACCCTTGATACAGGCATCGCCCTCTACAACACCGAAGACGGCCAGGTTCATCTGGATGTTCGCCTACAGGATGAAAACCTCTGGCTCAATCAACGCCAGATGGCTGACCTATTTGAGCGCTCGGTTAAAACCATCAACGAGCACCTGCAAAACGTCTATGAAGAAGGGGAACTCATCCCAGAGGCAACTATCCGGAAATTCCGGATAGTTCAGCTGGAAGGCACACGGGACGTGGAAAGACTGGTGGATCACTACAACCTGGATGCCATTATTGCAGTAGGTTATCGGATACGCTCCAGCCGGGGTACTCAATTCCGCCAATGGGCGACCCGTACTCTGAAGGAGTACCTCGTCAAAGGTTTCGTCATGGACGACCAGCGCCTCAAAGAGGGACGCAACATAGGCGCAGACTACTTTGACGAGCTGCTCGAACGTATCCGCGACATCCGAGCCTCGGAGCGCCGCTTCTACCAAAAGATCACCGACATCTATGCCACGGCAGCGGACTACAACCCAAATGCGCCTGTCAGCAAGGCCTTTTTCGCCACTGTGCAAAACAAACTGCATTGGGCCATCCACGGCCATACTGCCGCCGAGCTGATTAAAGTACGCGCCCATGCTGAGCAGCCCAACATGGGGCTACAGTCATGGAAAGGTCAGCGGGTACGCAAAGGCGATGTCACCGTCGCCAAGAACTACCTCAACGAGGACGAACTCAGCAACCTCAACCGCATCGTCACTATGTACCTCGACTTTGCCGAAGACCAGGCCAATCGCCGCAAAGATATGTCCATGCAGCAATGGGCGGACCGCCTCGATGCCTTTCTCGAATTCAACGAACGGGATGTACTGGATAACGCGGGCAAAATATCCAAAGCAGTTGCTGATAAACTCGCCCTTGAGCAATACGAGAAATTCGAAGAACGCCGCCGCGAAGTATTGGATCAGGAAAAGAGTGATTTCGACCACTTTGTCGAGCAAACTAAAAACCTGGACAAGCAATAACAACTCACAACACTATGACCGAATCCGAAACACAAACCATAATCAAGTTTATTAAGTGATCTTTTTGCATATATCAGATATGCAAAGCAGCATTATCTCGAACTCGCAGCCTAGTCCAAACCTTTGTCATTCCCAAGACATCAGCCTATTAACTATATGATCCGCTGAAAGTCTTTCTTGCTCCAACCGGGTGTTACCATGCATCCCATCCCGAATTTCCTGATACAACAGGCTTTCAGATTCAGTTAGACACTCCGGCAAACCTGGATAAGGATCTGGCTCATTCACCATGCGCTCTCGATGCCTCAGAAGCGTATCCCGATCCATAAGCAAACTTTCTACATGAGGTTGACGTTGTCGTGCTTCTGATAGCAATACAAACCCCCAAGAATCCAGGTCTCCCCAGTAAGCAATTTTCTTTTGGCTCAGCCACGATGCGGCCATCCACGCCAGATTCCGACCACCTCCAATAACGGCCACCGTATCGGGCAGTTCCGGCAGGGCGTAACCGGATTGGTCATTTTCCACGACCAGGATGCGCTTACCTGGCAGCGATGTTGAAAGAAGAACCTCGGTCGGCATCCGTAAAATAGTGGCTCCCCCCAAGCATTGCCGGGCTTGTTCACATAGTGGTCGGATCAGCAGCCAGTCACTGGGAGCGCTCTTACAATCCAGCCATGCCAATAAACCGCCCTGTTGAGTAATAGCCTCACCATGCATTGCATCCAATAATTGGGCAATGAATGATTGATGAGTCTCAATAAACTTTGTATCCACACCTATCACTGGCAAGGCACGCAAATAGCCACCTTGTCCCATTCCCTGAGACAGCTGGGGCAGGAGCCGGGCAAGCATCTGTACATCAAGTTCGCTCAGTTGCTCCAACTTCTTTAGTTGTTTCACCAAGGTCGGGTAAAGGTTTTGGCTTACATTCAGAATGGGGCGCATAAGGTGCTGCCATGCCTGGCTGCGCATCACAGCCTCATCACCGATAAACTCAATCAGCGCTTGAATTGATCCAAGGGTAAAGTGTGAAGGCACACTTATTTCACCCAATTGCGCATATTGAACATCCTTCCATGCAAGCTGGCTTTGCTCAGGCCAGGCCTGCCATGCATCAACAAAGGCGTGAAACCCCACCAGATCTTTCAGGGCCTGTTTGCCAGATGGTGGACGCAGATGGGTTGAAAGCGGGAATGGACGCTCACCTAACAGTCGTTGCCTTAAATGTTTGGAGTGATCCCACTCGGATTTTCTCAGTACTTGCCTGACATCCTCAGGCAACAATCCAAACGACTTCATGGCGCAGCATCCAGCTCTACACCCATGGCTTGCGCTTCACGATTCAGCTTTGCCTGACGGTGCTGCTGCATCTGACGATCAATCTCTTCCCATGTCACTTCACAGAGATGGCTTTCGTGCGTGGTACTGTTTCGTTCGGCGATCAACAGCGAACGGGCGGACTCTCGGGCAAGATTGAGGTTTTTGTAAGGGGTAATCAGATTGACATGGATTTTCAGCTCGCGGAATACTTTCAATACGCGGCGGCTTACCGCTTCTGCTGTATTGGAAAACGCCTCGTCCAGAAACACGGTGCTGTAAACCGGCTGATCTGCGCCATCAGGGGTGAGTACATAGGCGAGGCTGGCGGCAACAATCGTACCGGAAAACGACTCTTTTTCTCCGCCTGATTTACCACTGGAGGAGTCCAAAACATCGCGAATATCGCCATTTTGACTATCCACTTCTTCGGCATAGAAAGAGAGTTGGTAACGAGGGTCAAGCAGACGCTGACTCTCTAATGTATTCGCGGTTGTAGGGTTGCTCGCCTTTTCAAGGATCTCAATCACGGATTTTAGCTGTAGGAATCGAGCCTCTTCCTCATCGGTTTGATTACCCAATACGCGAGTGAGCTGGCGGTTAAAATCATCCACATGGGGGTAGCTCTCTTTCTTGGTGCGCAATCGAAGAAAACTTCCCTGCTTAAATTCAGTACGCCTGAGCACCCGATTAATCGTATCAATACGATCGTTAATCTCTTCACGCTCCGAGTCCATGCTAGAGCGAATTCCCGCGAGAGATTGCATGGCGCATTTTGTCAGCCGTTCGCGGAATTGATCGACCAAGGTGGGCAAACCTTCCCGATCGAGTTTGGTGAGGTGTTCGATATATTGAAACAGGCTTCTAAGATCTGCCCCCCAATCACCTGCAACCACCTCCCACTCAGTGCGAAAGGCAGACATGATGCCCACAGCACGGTTTTGCGTTGTCTGATATTTTGCTGTGAGCTTGCCGAGTTCTGTATCAATAGTACGTCGGCATTGTTCTTCCACCGCCACCGCATAATCAATATCGAACTCATCCAACTTTGAGACTCGCTTGCCCAAGGCCTCACGAACACTGTCTTGCAAACCAGATGCTGCCGCCTGATTAGCTCGACTCAATTGCGTCTGCGACTCGGTGAGTCTGTTCTCAATAACGCCTTCTCGTTTTTGCGCCTGATCTTTGTTGCGCTGTATCTCTTTCAGCTGCTCTTTGGCATCATCCCAAGCTTGTTGTGCCTTTACGACATCGCTACCGGAGCGGGTCAGATCATCCAGTGCTGACTGGGCTTTGGCCTCCTGAGTTTGCCAGCGCGGCACATCTATCTTGTCCCACTGATATTGAGCCAATTTTTCCCAAAGCCGGGTGCGATCCTGGGCGGCATTCAGCGCCTGGCGAGCAAGGCGCGTATCCTTGCCGCACATCTCGATTCGAAGTTGAATTGTTTTCTCATCTTGGCGCAGCATCGCCAGCTTGTCTTTGTTGGAAAAACCCAGCTGCCATTTTCGTTGGTCATCGATGCGGGTTTGGTCTTTCTTTTCAAAACGCCCCTTTTCCAGGTGAATCAGTCCCGCCTGGGTCATGGAATAGGGGGTTACATCCAACTGTTCGGTACTATCAACACAGTGCAAATCAAAGCGGGCAAGATGGTGTTTTAACCATTCCCGGTAAGGATGATCGCGCCACGCCAGCTTTCTCAGATAACCATCACTGTGAAATTGTGCTGCGCCGGATACCTGTCTCACCACCTGCACACGCACATGCAAACCTGTATGCCTGCCATTAAGCCAGCGTGTCACCAAGGCGTAGTGTTCCTGAGGTACGACGAGGGTGGTGCTTAGGCCGCCCAGCGCCCGGACGATAGCCCCTTTCCAGCTCAGCTGTTCTGGCAACACATCCACCAGTTCACCGATAAACATCAGCTGCTCTCTATCTAATTTCAGATACGTGACAATCTCATTACGTAATGCCTGGAAAGCAGGATCGATATTCGAATCAGGGTGGGATTCGATATCACTAATTTCCTGCTGAAGTTTACGCAGCTTGTCTGCTTCATTGGCTAACTTATTCGCCGCATCAGCAAAGCTGTCCTGCGCCTTCTCATTTTCTTCGCCAATGCTGCCTAAGGCTGTAGCAATGCGTTCTTGATTATCATTGAAGGCGATTTCTGACAGGGTGTTATCCAATCCAGCCTGGTGCGCCTCTTGCTGATATTGCCCAGCCGCCGTGCTGACGTCACTCAAGCGCCTTTTTATCTGCGCCAATTTTTCTCTGGCCGCCTCGACGCGATCCCCTCCGGCCTGCACATAATCTGCGTGGCGCTGTTCTACCTGCTGCTCGGCATCGGCCTCCTGGCGGCGAAGCTCCGTCAGTTGTTGGCGTATGGCAGCCAATTCCTGCTCTATTTGCGCAATCCTCTCTCGCCATAGTGCCGCACATATCTCACCAAAGTAGATGGGCAAGCCATTGCGTTCCGCGCTAAGCAATGCGATCAAGCCTTGGCATTCGGTCAGTGTTTGTTCAATTTCAGGTAAGCCACTTAGCTTTTCATGCTGATTACGGGCATCCAGCAGCTGAGTATGGGTTGCGACTAAATCATCAAATTCACGCACCACATTGCGTGCATCGTCACGGATATTGCTCGGTTCTAAAACCAATTCCCGAATCAGATGGGTGAGATCGTCAATTTTTTTCAAACCCAATGCGCGTGAGAGTAAGTTCGGTGCATTGCGATTGTCCATGTGCAGACAATCACGGTAGTAGGCTTGGTAGTCGGCAAAGGCATCAAACGGTTGTACAAGTGGGTCATCACGCAGATTTTTTTTGAGCTGGCGTGCTTCGCCTTCACCAAACTCTTTTAGGATCTCTTCAAGTGACAAGGGACGCTTTGCAACCAGATAGAGGCGTTTGAAATCTGCGGCCGCATTGGTTGCCAGGTTATTCCAAAACAGTGCGGCCAGGGTAGTCACCGAGCCATCATCGGCTTGATACATCGCCCGCAGCCCAGAAACCACCGCCCCATCACGCTTGTAGTTGGTTTTAGTCTGCGCGCCATCGTGACTTGAACCATGGCTGCCGCGAATATAGGAGACCAGGGAACGATCACTCTTATCTCCCTGCGCGGCGGCCATATTGAAAGAGGCTTTACTGCTTAACAACAGCGCCATCAAACCATCGATCAAGGTTGATTTACCTGCGCCATTGTCACCGGTAATGAGCGTACCTTCAGAATCTATACGGGCCGTATGCAGACCATGAAACGAACCCCAATTACAAACCGAGAGTTCCGCCAACCTGATTTGGCCGCAACTGAACAGTTCTGAGACCATATTATTCACAACGCTTCATCCTTGCCTGACAAATCACCCACCAAAGATTCATACTCACCCAACATCCGCTCAAGGAATTCAGCATTGACCACGTAGCGAATGACCGGTGTAATTTCCCAGCGCTCTTCCTCGCCCCTGACCGGGCTTAACAATTTCTTCTCTTTCAATTTTGAAATCGCGCCACTTAATTTCCGACGATCACCACGGCTACTGTTTGTTAATGGCAGAAAAGGAGTCAGCTGAGATTCGATGCGATCCATATCGATAATCACTTGCTGCTCACCGGCGACTTGACGCTCCTGGTAGTGCTTGCGTAATACCAAGAGCAGCAAGGTATCGTAGAGTGAAAGGGTACGTCGGCTAATGAGTGCAGAGCGATCTTCTTCACCCTCAAAATCGTCTTCGTCTTGTTGCTGAAGGAGCAATACTACCCCCGCAGCTTGGTCGATCAACACGCGTAGATACATATCCGCCAGATAATCTTCGACCTGTGATTGATACCGGCATAACAGTTCAAATACCTGGGATTTTGCGTTGGCCAATACCACCCCAGTGCGCATCAGCTCTACCAGGGCACGCCGCAGCTCAGGAGAAAACCGTCCCTTTTGCGGCGTGAGCTCTACATTATCTTCAGTCTCTTCCGGTAATTCAGACGCCTCCCTGCTTGGCTGTGCTTCAAGTTCATTCGCGCTCGGAAAAACATCAGGTACTGCTCTCTTATCCGTTGCCGCTAATTGATCAAAAAAACCTGGCGTTTGATCCGAAGGATTGCTCACAGCGCCACCTCAGTAATATCTTCAGGAAACATATCAATGCTTAGCTGATAACAAGGAATTGCTGCACGAATATGGGTGCCTTTGCGATCTTTTACCATCACCTGCTCTCTACTTTCCAGATGGGGGGCACCGACATTTTTCGCCACGCGCAGATAGGCGACCAACTCTTCCAAGCCAGCCTCCAGCTCATGCTGCTGGATCATCCCAGCCACCGTCATCGGCCCGTGGTCTCGCAAGGTATCGCGCATCCGTCCTGCCACCTCAATTATTTGCACACTCTCCAAGCAATCCAACATCGCGGCACTGGGGTTGGAATAATTTTCCTGGGCCTGAATACTTTCGATATCAAGCTGTTCTTCCGGCATGCGTAAACGCATGCTATCGATAGAGCTGATTTTCACACTGCCGGTTGGAAGCGCCAAGGGAAGAGGGCTATCTAAGGCAACATCACATTCATTAAAGCGAACCGCCATTTGCTCCAATTGCCGCAGCAGATTTTCAACGGCAAGGTTCTCCAAATGAGCACCACTTTCAATATAGGCCCGTAGACTCTCTTCAGTGCGGCGACGCACCTGGAATACCCGCTGACTTTCACGGGTAAGCTCTCGAACAAGATGCCCCAGGAAACGTGATTGCTCAATCGTCAGATGTTTTGACGCCGGACGGCTTAAAATGGAGCGTAACTGTTCCCGAAATTCAACACTGCGGTTCTGATCAAATAACATTTGAAAGAAACCATCGAAGGCTCGACCGGCATCTGAGGCTGATAATACCTCTTCGTTTTCTAACAAAGCGAGAAGCACATCGCCACGGCTACCACCTGACTCGATCATCTGTACCCGTAAAGCCTGGTCGAGTGCGCGGATGTCATCCTCAACACGACGAAAGTCTCCGGTTAGCACCGAGGCCAGTTGATAAACTTCGCGCATACGCTCACGTTGCTCGGCCTCTGATAGCTCATGCACCACCCCTGCAGTGAGCTGGTCAATCTCACGCTGCAATGCTGCCTTTTTATGTTCAAGCAAGGTGATACGTTCCTGAGGATTGGGGCTCAACTCCACCGCTAGCTGAGTCACTGCATCCTGCACAATTCGCAGATGAGAGGCCGAGGCGTTCACTTCCCGCTGTTCCAGCCCCTGGCAAAAGCGCAAGGCCACATCGCATGCATCGGTACAGGCAAGCTGATCATCCAGCTCGCGCAACCAACCGGCCTGAATCCAATCACGCAAATACGCACCTGCGCCTTTTTCCAACACATGGCCTTCATCTGCGCGCCGATCAAGCTCGGATTGCAACATTACCCTGGCACGGCCAAAAGGCACTTCGTTTTCTTCTCTGAATAACTCAGCGACAAACGCCAGAATCAAAGGCGCATTACCCGCCTTAAGCAAACGCCAGGCGCTATGCTCTGTCTGCAAGCGGGTGTAGCGGGCATGTAAAGCAGCAAGACTCATAGACTAAATGTACTGCAACCAGGTTCGTTCAGTAATAATCACTACAGGCGCACCTTTTTCTTTTAGCTTGATTGCTTTTTCAATTTTCCGGCCGTGACAGGAAAAACACCAATCGCGACTGGCCAGGGTGCCGATGACCAAGGCGGTTACAGCGCCGGCTTATTAAGATGTTACTACCAGTGAAATAAAAATCACACGTGGCTATGCTGAAACCTGCTTTAACTTAGCCGGTTACAATGAGCTTACGGCTGCTTATTCACCTCATCAGCAAGAGCATTTTCATGGCGATTATGGGCAAACTGAACAGTCGGCAAGACCACTCTTGGCAAATGCATTCGATCACATTGGCTAGAAAGCAATTCACGCCAGTAAGGCCAAACGTGATAGCTCGCGTTTTTCAGAGAAAACTCATCAATGCAGCTCTTTTCCAACATTGTTTTCATTGCGTATTCCGCAACGAACTGAGCCTCAATAACAACTTTTACCGAGTCTTCAGCGTCGGGATTCTTTTCATCCACCCAACGAGCACCCAGGTCAATAAAGACCTGCAAAACTTTCTCGCTTGTTTCTTCAGACGCAAGAACAACCGATTGCTTCACATGATGCTTGGTTTGAACAACCAATGAATCGAGGTCAGCGAAATACTTCGGATCAAAGTCACCTTCGTACTGGGCATAAATTCCGCGCAGATACACATCCTGAATCTGGAGACTATCAATCGCCTGCTGTAATTCGGCGCTAATCATGCGGCTTTCCAAATACCTTCTGGCTCAGGCTGAGATGAAGAAATAACACGCAGCCCTTTACGAGCGCGCGGCATTTCAACCTTCACCCAACCACCAGTGGCTTTAGAGTCCAGCTTCACACCAGACTTCAAGACCAACTGTTCAAACGCTACTGGTACAGAGTCAGCCAACCGAAGCAGCTTATCCATCGCCTCGGACTGAGCGACATCATCCGCTTCATATTTGGAAAACGCCACAGGGCCACCACCAAAAATACGTGCCGCCTCTGCTTGGTTAATTCCCAAGCGCTCACGCAAAGCACGCACCTGCACACCCGTCAGCAAACCATCGACCTGTTTCTTAAAGCACACCATCGCACGCTTATTGGCACGCAACTGCGCAGCATCGGATTGCTCACTTCCACAGCTATCGCACTCGGAATATAGAAGATCCAATTCTGCACTCTGGCCTTTATATTCAACATTATTCTTGGCCACTTTATGCTCAAGATGCCCTTCGCCACAAATTGGGCAAATCTCTGTTGAGGCTACCATCACTACCTCCTTTGCTCCGATGGATGACACGAAACAACCATCATAATCGTTCCCGTTTTACCTATCGAAAACTTAACGTAATACTCCATTCCCATCTCTTTTCTGGCAGCAGGAATCCATTCATCGCGGATCACTGAGTAAGCATCACATGCTGCCCATGCGCCATTTGGCTTTTGCATACACCATTCAGATGTAATAAACCGACCGCTACCTAGCGCCAGACCAATAATCTCGACCAGATCGTCAGTATCTAACCCCCATTTCTGCATGTCTTTACTGCATTTCAGGGTCCAGACACGAACCGCTTGCTCACCTCGAACCAGCAGCTCCAATACCTCCTGCGCCGAATACAACGGGCCACCGGGAATACTCCGATCCACTCCTTCAGGTAACGGCCCTGTATAACGGCTGACAATCTTAGTATTTACCATAATGGTAAGTCAACTCAACTATAATTATCGGTAGAAATGGTCTGCATATTGAGCCCTAAGCCTCACAAATTATAATAATCCATATATAACAACAGGTTATGTAAACCACCCAAAGCTATACTTCCCTTTAAATATGCCCAATTATCAACTGTTTTGGAACAATACCTTGCTTACACATCCACTCGATGGTCGTTTTCAGGCGCTCAGATGGGTATTTGGCTTTCTCTTCTGACCATTGATAAAAACGCTCGAAGATCATCTCATCAGAAACAATAGCCTTTTCTTGTAGCAGTCTCGCCCAACAAGCATAGAGGGTGGCGACGATCTCCATGTGGTCTGATTTTTCTTTTCGGAACAGATTAATCAGCGTGTGAATGCCCTCTTTTTGTTGGGCAAAGTGTTTATCAAAGTCAGTCCGGTGTTCTCCGGCATTCTCCAACGGCCGATATTTAAGCCTCTCTTCTCTTTGATAGCAGAACCACCTTTTATCTTTCAACTGCTTATCAAGGGAGCGGGCCATTTCAGGATCATAAGGCCCAGCGGCTTGTTGCAGGAAATTGGTCGGCAGTTGCATCTGCTCTGTTTTCTGGCAGAGGTAGATAAGCTTTTGCAGTTTCAGGTGGCCCAGCGTCGGTTCGCGATGCAGTTGATGAACAATCTCAGCCGCCAGCAACGTGCGTTTGTCGTAGTCGGATTTTGTTGGGTTGAAGAGGATTAAATTATCCTGGTTTTGAGTGTTAACCGATTTTCGGGTTTCGGGTTTGCGGTTCATTGTCGGCGACTCGGACTGGAAGGCCTCTTTTAATACCGCCTGCATCAGTTGCTCGGCGTGAGTCTGGCTTTGGGTGATTTGGGTTTCCAGTTGATCGCAGAAAGCAAATAGTTTTTCAACTTTTAGAATGATGGCTTGTTGTTCTTGAAGTGGTGGTAGTGGAATTATCATTTCACCGACATCACCCAATCTAAAACTATTCTTAATGCCTCTTTGCGGTGCGTCATATTGATACTGCGCCAATGGTGAGCGCATTAATTCGGGAAAATATTTATTCTGACATTCAGACATGAATCGGAGTACGCAAGTATGCTGATTGATGTATGCCTCTCCAAAGCTTGATGGTATCAAGCCTAAATTTCCAACATCTCCAGTAATTGAAATGAGAAGGTCATTTTCTTCAAGCCTAGTTCGTGCACCCTCACTATTTTTAGGTGGCTGAACATAACGAATTTTATCCATTCGTAAGCTATAGGATTCTTTTGATAAATTACCCATAGTTACAAAGATGGCTCCATCTTTTGAATAGTACTTTGCCCAGTCTCTTGAGCCTGAAGTTATGATTTTTGCGACATCCCAAATTCGACACCACGCCCACCCCTCCGGTAATTCAAAAGGCTTTTCATCTTCACTGATCGGTAGCAATGGTTTTTGTTTTTTAATCTTTTTCTCTTTTACCAACTGTGCTTTTTCAGCCGCGATGCGTTCCAGTAGTTTGCTGGCGGGTTCGACATTGGGGTTTTGTTTGCGCCAATCGGTGGTGAGTTTACCTTCGATGGCTTCCTGTAAAATCTGTTGGCGTAATTTTATTAGCAGGGTTTGTTGGTGAGTAAGTTCAGATTTTAGCTGACCCTCTTCAATAACTATGGATTTAAAGTTCTCGACAATTTCTCGCTGCCGTTCAATTGATGGCAATGGAATTTCTACGTTTTGTATTTTTCTAACCGACAGTGCAACGTTTGCCCCACCACTCATTAAAGGTACGAGAATCTGGTCTTTCAGTTGTGAAAGGTAGAGGTGTAAAAATTGAATATTGAGTCTGTTTTCATCTTTGTTTGTTAAAGCGACCAGAATTGTTCCAAGTGCAAACTTTCCCTCTTGATAATGCACATTATTTAGACTTGCATGACCATGGCCCGTTGATGAAACCAGCGGGATACAGACTGCCTTGGTATCAAACTGATAGGTGTTACAGGTTTTCCTAGCGGCGCTCGTCGCTACAAGCGGATAATCTCCCGGCCCTGCTTTCGCTAAGCCTGTACTGCCTTTCTCAAAATTACAGAGTTCTTTGAGTGTAACGAAATCCACTACACCAACTCCTTCCGCAACTGATCCAATAGCTCATCGCCTTTGGCAAAGGATTGATGCAACATATCCAGCAACTCGGCACTGCTATGTTGTTTCTCTTCTTCCGGTTGGTGCGGATTTTTGATGTCGAGGTTGTAACCATTGGCTTTGATGGTTTCGATATCCACCTGCCAGGCTTGTTCGCTTGCTTCGCGATTGCTCCACCACTGTTTTAGGCTATCAAATTCCGCTAGCTGAATCGGCTTGGTCTTTGAGTAGCTTTTATACCCTTCGGGCAGTTTATGTTCGTAATACCAAACATTTTTTGTTGCTTCGCCTTTGGTGAAAAAGAGCAGGTTGGTAGCCACCGAGGCATAAGGCTTAAACACGGAGTTCGGCAGGCGTACGATGGTGTGCAGGTTGCAATCTTCGAGCAGCTTTTGGCGGATGCGCTGTTTTACGCCATCGCCGGTGAGGGAACCATCGGGCAGAACAATGGCTGATCTGCCGCCTTTTTTCAGCAGGTGAATCATTAGAATCAAAAACAGGTCGGCGGACTCTTTGGTGCGGTAGGTCTGCGGAAAGTTGTTTTCGTTGTTGTTGGAGACCACCCCGCCAAAGGGCGGGTTGGCGAGTATGACATCCACTCGATCTTTACGGCTGTATTCCGTTAAGGGGCGTTCCAATGAATCACCAAAACGAATGTCTGGGGTGGTGATGTCGTGCAGCACCAAATTGGTATTGGCGAGTATGTAGGGCAGTGGTTTGTATTCCCAGCCGCGCACATTATTGCCAATCGCTTCACGCTGCGCCACATTACTTGCACTGCTTTTAAAATGTTCGATAACAGCAGTAAGAAAACCGCCGGTACCACAGGCAGGATCTAGCAGGGTTTCGCCGTGTTTAGGGCTAACCATCTCGGTCATGAATTGCGTGACGGCACGGGGGGTATAAAACTCACCGAGGGTTCCAGCACTTTGCAGCTCACTCAGGAAGGTTTCATAGATTTGACCGAAGAGGTGCAGGTCTTTGCTGTTATTGAAATCAATTTCGTTAAGCTTGTTAATCACCTGACGCAGGGAATACCCGACTTCATGTAGTTGTAGTTATTATCAAACACCTCATGCACCAGCAGGGCACGGCGGTTGGCGGTGGAGAGATCGATATCTGCGAGTGTTGGAAAGAGTTTGCGGTCAACAAACGTTAACAGCTCATCGCCAGTCATACCTTCATCATCTCCGGCCCATTCATCCCAGTGCAACTCGGCAGGGATAGGGGAGGTGTAGTTATCGTCCATCATCTCCAGCTCTTTGTCTTTGTCGCTAAATATTTTTAGAAACAGCATCCAGCCCAGTTGCAGGATGCGCAGTTCATCACTACCGGTGCCGATGTCTTGCCGCATTATTTTGCGGGCGGATTTTACAATGCCTGAAATGTTTGCCATGAAATCTACTACTTACCTTTAAGCCACTTGATAGAGGGCTTGTTCTAATTGGGTTAATGCCTGTGTGTACTGCGCTTTGCCGCCGAAGAGTTTGATGATTTCGGTGGGCGTGCCGATTTGGTCAAACGGTGTGACCTTGAGGATTTTGATATCTTCGATGTTTTCAATGCCTTCGTCGGCGTATTTTTCTAACAGGGCTTCCAGTACTTTTTTTGCCTGATTGCCATATCGGGTGAAGACATCCCGCTTTTTCACCTGCTTGGCACGTTCGGCACGAGTGAGTGGTGGCTGGTCGAAGGCGGTGTGGCAGATCATGTCAAAAATATCCATCTCTTTACCGATGGCTTCTTTGAGGTTCTCCAGTACGATGCCCTGCTCGGTTAACTCTTCAATAAGCACCTGCTTTTTATCAGTACTATTCCATTTGTTGAGAAAATCATCCAATGTTTGATATTGCTCACGCACCTTTTCGCGGGTGTAGTCTTTCAGGCTGCCGGTGATGAGCTTGCCATTGCTATCCATGTGTTGGATACGTTCATTGAGCACGGCCACATTGACACCGTTGACGTTGTACCTGAGGCTGGGTTCGCGGATGATATCACCGCCGTCAATAATCTCCGGTGGTAATTCTTCGGGTGGATCAAAAACAATCTCTTCACCTTCATCATCAATAATTGCCACATCGTCGGCTAACTCTTCTTCTGGGGTATCAAATGCTTCGTCTTGCCCCAGTTCTTTCACCCGCACTGGGTCGCCGTCGAAATCAGCATCTGCAAACAGATCGGTGACGTTACGGAAATCCAGAATGGTAAAGAAGCTTTTGCCGAACTCTTCATTGATGCGAGTGCCGCGCCCGATAATCTGCTTAAACTCAGTCATGGAGCCAATATTGCTGTCGAGTACGATCAGCTTGCAGGTTTGGGCATCTATGCCGGTAGTCATCAGTTTGGAAGTGGTGGCGATGACTGGATAAGGTTCTTCGGGGTTAATGAAGTTATCCAGTTCGCGCTTGCCTTCGTCGTTATCGCCGGTGATCTGCATGACGTATTTGTGATTCTCTGCCACCAGATCGCTATTGGCGTTGGCCAACGCCGCCCGCATACGCTGAGCATGGTCTATATCGACGCAAAAGACGATGGTTTTGTCGAAACGATTGGTTTTGCGTAACAAGTCGCTGATCTTATCGGCCACCGTTTGGGTGCGTTCATCAATGATCAGGTTTTTGTCGTAGTCCTTGCGGTTGTAGATGCGGTCATCCACCAGCTGACCACTTTTGTCTGTTTTGCCTGCTTCGGGTCGCCAGCCCTCCAAATCGACATTCAGTCCCACGCGCACAACTTTGTAGGGGGCAAGAAAGCCATCCTGTATGCCTTGTTTGAGGGAGTAGGTGTAGATCGGATCGCCAAAGTATTCGGTGCTGGAGATAGTTTCGGTCTCTTTCGGTGTAGCGGTTAAACCAATATGGGTGGCATTGCCGAAATAGGCGAGAATCTCCCGCCATGCGCTATCTTCATCGGCGCTGCCACGGTGACACTCGTCGATGACAATCAGATCAAAGAAGTCTCGGCTGAACTGGCGGTAGGCATCGGAATCTTCATCGTAATTAGTCAGTCCCTGATAAAGGGCCAAATAGATTTCATAGGACTTGTCGATCTTCTTTTGTTTGATGACCGTCATTTTGTCTTTGAAATGACGGAAATCACCGCGCTTGGTCTGGTCTATCAATGCATTGCGATCAGCAAGAAAAAGGATGCGTTTTTTGGCACCCGCCTTCCAAAGACGATGGATGATCTGAAACGCGGTATAGGTTTTGCCGGTGCCGGTCGCCATGGTCAGCAAGATACGTGGCTGGCCTGCGGCAATGGCCTCTACGGTACGATTGATTGCAATCTGTTGATAATAGCGGGGGTTCCGGCCAGTACCATCAAAGAAGTATTCCTGTGAACTTATCCGTTCGGCCTCTGAGGTGTCAATGCCTTTGTACTGTTTGTAGCGTTGCCACAATACTTCGGGTGATGGAAACTCATTGAGGGGGATTTCCTGCTCGATATTACCGTCGCTACATGTGCGGTCGTGTTCATAAAAGGCATCGCCATTGCTGCTGAACACGGTCGGGATATCCAATATCGAGGCGTAGTCTAACCCTTGCTGAATGCCCGCCTTGACAGAGTGCGTGTTGTCTTTCGCTTCGATGATGGCAATGGGGATGTTGGGTTTGTAATAGAGAACGTAATCTGCCCGTTTACGTTTGCCACGAACCGATAGATTTCCTTTCACATAGATACGCCCATCCGTGAAGCTGACCTCTTCACGAACCTGCTTCTGCATGTCCCAGCCCGCTTGTTCTAATGCGGGGTTGATGAACTTGGTGCAGATATCACGCTCTGATAGTTCTTTTTTGTTGATCATACTATTATCGCCAAGCGTCCTTGGTCAGATGAAAAAGAGCTTCTTTCATTCAAACATGTCCTGATCTGCTAGGCAGCGCCATGCACTCATAACTCAACCCAGCCTCTTGGCCAGATCTTCAGCCCTCAAATGAGTGTAACGCTTCAACATCGCTAAGTCCTTATGACCAGTAATGGCAGAAACCTCCATCGTCTCAAAGCCTTTTTCGAAAAAACGACTGGTGGCTTCGTGGCGTAGGTCGTGAAAGCGAAGGCCGGTTATCTCTGCACTCTTACATACGCGACCAAAGGCCTTAGTGATAGAGTCTCCCCTAATCGGAAATACCAACCCTGTAATATGACGAGGCTGGCGCTTAATGACTTCTATTGCCCTGGACGAAAGAGGTATTTCGCGGTCGTCCGTATTTTTGGTATCCCGCAGTATTACCGTGCATTTATTGAAATTAATATTCACCCACTGGAGGCTGGCCAGCTCGCCACGACGCGCACCTGTTTCCAGCGCCAGTATAATAATATCCTCAATAAAACCACCATAATCTTTGGCCGCTTCGAGTAGCGCCTTTTCCTCACCTAGTTCCAAACGGCGATCCCGACCTTTACCCTTGGGAGGCATGGCAACGGAATCTACTGGATTACCTCTAGGCAGATAGATATCCCATTCCTGCTGGGCCAGCTTCAGTATTCGACTGAGCAAGGACATCTCTTTACGCACCGTGTCACCCTTAACCGTATCCAAACGCTCCTCGCGAAATTCTTTAACCGTCAGCGGAGTAATCGCAGCAAGTACTTGATCACCCAATTTATTTTTGAGTAATTTTCCGCGCACTCGGATGTCTGCTTCAGATTTTTTGGTAGGGGCGACTTCTTCGAGATAACGCTCAATGAGTTCAGTAAGCGTAGTTGTTTCAGCGATGGAGGTAGAGAGGAACACTCCTCGATCCATTTCTGATTCG
>Ga0316209_1001344_pt1 | contig 26371 bp, 22 predicted proteins | sample 6monopyrite_MG_FD_204945 | JGI IMG/M metagenome (GOLD analysis project Ga0316209, IMG submission 204945) | Microbial mat bacterial communities from mineral coupon in-situ incubated in ocean water Damariscotta River, Maine, United States -... | ecosystem: Environmental > Aquatic > Marine >...
CAGCTTCGCCATATTGCGAATAGAGGTAACTTTGATCGGCAGTGAATAGATCGAATCCAGCCGAAAAGACGTGTTTTTGAGTGGCAATTGCTTGAACCAGTGAAAACTGTTGATAAAGAGCAGAAGGCTTCAAATCAACTAGTTTGATTTTCGCCTGTTGATTGGAAAAAGAAACTTGGTAAAAGTTAATCGTTTCCAAAAGACCGTTATTAAGCAGATTTCTGTTTTGGATTTTGTCAAAGAATTGCTGATAATGGCTGATAATCTGTTCTATGGTCGAGTTTTTGTGGCTTTGAAAATGCAACTCACCAGTATTTGATTTGACAATAATCTCCACTATTCGAGCGCTCTTTTTGAAAAGATACAATTCAAGATTTTCAGTATTTCGCCGTTTCAAAACGCTGTTGATAAATGGTTCTAATTTTAGCCATGGATCTAAATTAAATTTAATCGATTCTTCTAAAACTCCGGCGCTCGCTGGTTTACTCAATCCTCTGTACAGAGCCGGCAAGGAGCTATATTTTTCATAAAATATTTCATTATGAACAAAATCAATAACGAGCCATTTTTTTCCGATCAACAAAATCGAGCGATTAACTACACCTCTACGCTGGCCGTTAATCAATAGCGATTTCCATTGAATAAAAAGCTTTGTAATTCTCTCAATAATTTGATCTCTTTGTGCTAAGCCCCTACAAAACAAAGATATTTTATCGATATTGTTATCGATTATTTGATGATGTTGGATAAAAAAGTCAATCCATGCAGTATCGCCAGAATAATGCTGTAACGTGATTTCACCCCAACTATTCAACAATAAGACATCGAAATGATTGGCCAAGTTAGTTTTATTTTCAGCCCACGATAAACAGTCGGATTGAGAAGTAACTCGATAGAGGTTTTCTTTTTTTTCTTTTGCTAAAGGATCGGTTCGAGTATTCACAAAAATTCCGAAGCTAATTACGGCCGCTTCTTTTTCAAAAGTTTGCTTATTTTCAATCGCGCTAAAGTTTTCTAATAACTTTAATAAATCACGCGCCATAGCGGCCGCGAACTGATGATTAAGGTAAGCACTTTGTTGATGGAGATGTAGATGGCTTGAAGACGAAATCACTTGATTAACCACTGCCCAGCAAAGGCATTCGAATACTGACTCTGCTTCAAAAACCGCCGCGTTGATAGCCAATTTATTTTGTGAAATATGGCCAAGAAATAACTGCCAACCTCTTTGTGTATGATGGGACAGAGTAACAGCTGATTCGTTAACCTCTTTTGCAATGCCATTATTCAGTTTTTCGATTTTACCGTTACGACGCTCAAACGCTGCATAAAGCTGCCGCCCCAGTGACAATAGTTCGATCTTAGTCACTTTGTTGATCACGCCTTGCACTCGCGCGAAGTTAGACAAAAAATGATAGGAATTAGTTAGTTCCTTAACCAGGTCTTTTCGTTCGTCTAATACCCGTGCAATATTCCACTTGTGTCGACTGTTCAAATAATCAAGTCTCGATGGTTTCCATCCCCAGTCTGAGACTAATTGACTGATCATTTGGTATCGCCAACTTGGCTTTCGCTTTTTACTTTGGACGATTTTTACATTCGCTTTTAAATAGAACGAGCGACGGAGAAACTCTAGTCGTTGCGGATTGTCGATTAATGCCTTTTCTGCGAATATCAAAATATGTAGGTATGGATCTAAGTCCTGGTCTGACTGATCCAGTTTATAAACTTGTTGTTTAAATTGGTCCGATAAGACTCCAGCACAAGGAAATAGCTTTGCGTACACTTCAAGAATTAGTAGTTTTACCGAAGATTTATAGGGAGACTCTATTGCTTTATATAATTGCCACAATGCGGCACTAAAATATTCAGCAGCGGGGATCGTTTTCACTTCACCAAAATCAATCCAGTCTGCAGCATCGATATGTTTTTGTTTTAGTAATCTCGATGCGAATTTTTGGTAATCTGCCTTAGCTGGGATCAGCCACCACAAAGGCCAACGACCAGCAAACCAAACGGCGGTGCGATAAAACTCGTCTAACAGTAGATAGTTTTGAGTATTACCACAACTATCGATTTCGATTTTTTTTCGTTTCTTCTTGCTAAAATCATCAAGGTTAACTAGGTAGAAATTTAATTCGATTCCGACCCCCGCTAACCAGTTTTTAATTCGACTGGCTTTATTTTCTAACTTACTGAGTAATTTTTGCTCTAGTGGCTCTGCTAAGCAGATCCATAGATCAATATCACTGCTATTGGATTGCCCTAGCGTACCCATGCTACCCATCAGAAAAAGCGCGGCGAGCCGATAGCTCAAATGGGCTCTCGGTTTATATTCGAAGCTTTGACTTACTGTTTTTACAATTTGTTTGTCGGAGCGGCTCGGTGAATAATTAGGGATACCGCAGGGGGTAAACTTATCGACATAGCCCGGTAACATTGGATGATTGACGTGAAACAATAGAGGCAACAATTTAAGGTAATCAGCCTGAACAGGTGATAAATTAGACTCCATTCGTTCAAAGCGTTTTTTACTTAAGCCCAAAAACTTGTTACGCAGGTGTTTTAGTTGTTTTTGATCGATTTCGTCAAGTTGCACAAGAATCTCACTATTTTTCGAGTTATAAGACGTGACATGTTTTTATGACAGAAATTATTCAGTTCTATGCCTTTTCATATTGTTTGGGTATATACTATTATTGTAGTATGCTTTTCACTTTCTTAACCTAAATTCTACACAGTAAAAGATTAATATTTCGTATAGACGGTTATTTTATTTCTCTCAAGGATAATCGGTCCCAATTTTGCCAGGTATGAATATGCAAATTGAACATTCTGAAATTCTCGAACTTTCTCCTCTAGGCGTCGTCATTTGTGATGATGAACAGCGAATTATTTGGATAAATGAGCGATTTTTAGCTGACTCTGGATTGGATTCAACAACGCTTATTGGGCAATATTATGCAGCATTACCTCTAGAAGCGATTGATAAAAACTCACAGCTAGCCCAACAATTTGATAACTCTAATCAAAAAGCTAAGCGCTATCATTATTGGCAAGCAGAAAATAATAGCGGTCAATCCGTTCACTATTTTGTTCTAGAGCGCAAACAAGCTTTAAAACACTCAAAAATCCCCGCTAGCAAGCTGCCCAAGAGGCCAAATTGGGTGGAATTTCTCGATTACGAAGTCAGCCGGAGCCGGCGCTATGACAACCCGTTATGCGTACTCAAATTACATGTTTTGGTCGACAAGAATCCGCAAGAAATTGATAATAAGACAATCGATCAAATCATTAAAGACACTTTAATGGACGAATTGCGCTGGGCAGATATGATTGGCAATACCAGCAGAGGCAGTTATTTAATGGTATTACCTGAAACTCCTGATAGCGCATTGACACAATTAATTAATAAGATATCAAAAGCGGTCACCACCCAACTAAAATTGGCCTCAGCGGAGATTGAAAGCCGCGTCGTATTTGGCAGCTCTTATTGGCAAAAACACGATGACAGCCAAAAGCTGCTAAAAAGAGCACGCAAACGATTGGTCGAAAATTTGGAAAAACATTCATAAAATCAATAACATAAAACTAAACTGACTCACCTAGACTCTATTCTACCTAAAACAAAAATTTCTGGAAATTATTAGGCTCAACTATATTGGTCGGAGCTGTAACATAAGTCCTTGAATTAATGGTTATTCCGCTATTTATAGGAATATATAACACATTTAGGCTCGTTTTTAACTCAAGAATTTCTCAAATTTGCCGACAACAATTATTAGTCTTCATAGCAAATTTAATAGCCCATTTCGTATAACAAGGGGGTTTTGATGATAAATAAACAACAATCAATTAAAAAATCCCGTTTGGGTAAGATATTAACCAATGGCGCCTACATTAGCTCAGAACAGCTGGAAAGCGCTTTATGTTACCAGGCCAAGCGACAGATAAAGCTAGGAACCGCGTTACTAGAGCTCAAATTTATCTCTAGACGACAATTAAATTTTGCGCTAACCCGTCAAAGTTGGACGCGGGCAATTGCCGCTAGCATTGCAATTGCTATCGCTCCATTCAATTTCGCCATGGCGTCAGAAAACACCAAGACCGGTGCCGTAAAAGAATCTGTTTTTCAAAAAAGCACTACTCATCCAAACTCGTCTAGCGATAAATATGCTAGCAATATCTACTTTTCCGCTATACAGATAGAACCACAGTTAGAACAATTTAAAATTAACGACAATAGTGGAGGCCAATTCGCTATTAATAAAAAGATTTCAAAAAGCAGCGGCATGCAATTTATGTTATTTAGTAAACATACTGATAATGGCGGCTCCAACGTGTCTTACCAATTTTCTCCAGAAATTTCATTATTTAAAACCTCATCGAGCTCACGAACCAATAAGTACTCAGCAAGACGAAACGGCGTTGGTTTAGATCACTATAGAAACACAACTCCTGTGGTATTTATGTTGACGCTTAAGGGTCGAAGCCTTTTAGAAAATTCTGGTAAAAATACTAAAATGTGGAGTTTGGACCGTGCTAAAAAGGGAGTTCAGAGAAAATCCATGTTAATGTTCTCAGTAACTAAACAATTTTAAAATCGCTATTCGCTAATCTAGTCAAAAGCAGCCTGCTACCGAGCACAAAAAGTTAGTCGATATCACCATTCGATTATCGATACCTGTTACAATCGACAATAATTAATAATCCCATTTCTCCTTAACTTAACAGGTAATACCGTGAAATTATTATCCCTTTTTACACTCATTTTATTTCTATCTGCTTGCCAACCTGCAGAAAAGGAAACTAAAACCGCAACAGACACTTCCGATAGCACAGCAAAAAAAGAAGAGACAACGCCTTCTCCAGCAGCGGAAGTTTCACCTTTAATCGAACAACCCTATGACATAGTTGAATCAGACATAACTTGTGAGGAGCCCGTTGTTATCGAGTTTTTTGCGTATCAGTGCCCTCATTGTTATAAATTAGAAAGCTTTGCGGAGGCATGGAAAAAGAAAAATCAAGGAAAGGTCAAATTCCAAGCAGTACCGACTCACCTCGGCCATCAAGAATTTGGCTCCTTTTTAATCGTTCATCAAACGGCTAAAAACCTCGGCATTTTGGACAAAGCAATGCCTGCACTATTTAAAAGACTCCACGAAGATAAAAAGACGTTTGCTTCCCAAGATGAAGCCATTGCCTTTTTGGTTGCCTTAGGTGCTTCAGAAGACGCGGTAAAAACAGCCATCTCGAACGAAGAAAAGATTAAGACGGGTATTGATGAAAATTTTCTACTGATGCAAAAATATAAAATTTCAGGCGTCCCGACCATTTTAGTTAATCACCAATATCAATTCAATGTCACTAAAGCAGGAGGATACGATAAGGTTTTTGAGGTGGTCGAAGAAACTCTAAAATTACCTTCAAATTGTCCGTCTAAATAGTGATTAAAGTAATTTAGAAAACAGATCTTCATGCGGGCATCGCCATTGGTGCCCAATCTTCAAGAGCTCTAGATTATTCTGCTTTTTTATCCTCAATAGAATGTTTTAGTTTGGCAAGTTGATCGAGTTGAATAAAGGTCAGTATTTTTTTGTTAACTATTTGTTGATTAACCATTTCGATTAATTCTTCTAGTGGTAGTTCTTTTATTTTTTCTTTGAGTTCCAGCTCTCTATAAGACTGTTGCAATTTCGTTTGTCTTTCAATTTCAGCCTGCTTGGCGTGAATTTCAGCCTGTTCGTTTTGCTCCTTTATTTTTAATTCGACAACTTCTTTTTCAATAATTTGGCGTTTTTTCTCTTCGATGATAGCTAGTCTTTTTTCCTTTATTTTTATGCTTTCCATCATTTTTGCCTTTGCGATTGACGCCGCTTTATCGGCATCTTGCTGAGCCAATGCCACTTGATATTTTTGTTTATCTGCGTCCAGTTGTTGCTTTTCCAAAGATTGTTGTTCGACTATTTTTTGCTGCAGATCTTGATACATAATCTTAACCCTTTGCTGGATATTAGTGAGTTGATAAATCTGGTGAAAATTATCGGATTGGCTAATGTATTTTAGTTCATTCATTGCAAGTTTTAGCAGTTTGATATTGACTTGTTTCTTTTCGGTCAAATGTTCTTCAAATTTTACTAACTTATTGTGGGCTTCTGTGTACCAATAAGCGTGGCCCAAATCCTCTTCTGGTATAATAAAATCGGTCAATGTTCTTTCGACGATTAACAAATCAATACCATCTTGCTCAAGGTGGGCTCTTAAGTCCGCCAATGCGATTTCAAGTTCATCAATTTGCCCGTGAGTTTTGAACCACCAGGCAATGCCAGTAAAGCCAAAACGATTAACAGAAGCCATAAAATAGGCGAACTTACGTCTTACAATACCGCTAAGTAAGGTGATTTGACTTTTTATTTTTACGAAATCAATTGATTTACTCACTTGGTCTCATTCTGATTGTATTAAGCGATTGATTTAGTTGTTGTTTTAACTAATAAAGTATAACCTAAATTCAAAATATTTCAGGCTTTATCATCTCCTTCTAGTTTAACTCTGCAAATAACGGCAAAATAGATGAACTGACGCAGTTGAGTAGGGCTAAATTAAATTTATCTGAATTTCTACCTCCAATTTTTATGCTAGGGCATTAGCGCGGTTCTTAAAAGGTTTTCAGGTGAATGTTATGGTCGCGAATTCCAAACTTGAGCCATACTTAATAAAATTGGCTAGGTATTTTTCAATAAATAACAGACAAAAAAAATCCAGCCGAAGCTGGATTTTTTAATTTATTAACAAACTATCTATTAATAAGTGTAGCTAGCTTTCAAGTATACAAAACGACCATTGAAGCCCATTGGAGATGTTGTTGGATATTTAGCACCAACAATAAATGCCCAAGGGTTTTCGTCTGGAAATTCATTAAGTAGGTTATTTGCGCCAAGAGCAACAGTGAAGCTATCGTTGTAATCGAAACTAATCTCAGTATCAACGGTATATTCTGCGCCAACATCAATCGGCAATCCTGGATCATCTAGATGCGCTTCATAATAATCACCGTAGTAATTTAATCGCGCCATAACTCTCCAAGAATCCTGAAGGTAGTTTGTTGTGAAGGTAAATCGATCTTCTGGAAGATTTTCTTCTAGTTGACGAACCTTACCCGGTCCAACGTTATCACCAGCAGAATCTACTGTAGTTTGAGTATTGTTATAGGCAAACGCATATTTCACTTCTCCACCCATAGCTTCATGGGAGTAGTTTGCAACAATGTCGAAACCTTTAGTTGTGGTATCAAAATCATTCGTAAAGAACCTTACTGCAGCAAGTCCAACAGCGTCGCTAGCACCTTGTGCGATTAACGCTGCTCTATCGGCGTCGGTCAACGTGATATTTGATGTTTGGCTAATTCGGTCAGTAATTTCGATATTATAATAATCGACCGTCAAAAAGAAATCGCCATCTTCATACACACCACCAAAAGTATAACTTTCTGACTCTTCTGGAGTAAGAACTTTACCGCCTTTACTTAAAGAAACAGGATTGGTTGGTGGTAAAGTTGCTATTTCTTCAAGGAAACCACCCGGTCCAAATGTTGTGCTAACATTTCTAACATTTGATTGACCAACAGTTGGTGCACGGAAACCGGTACTTAATGAACCACGTAACTTAAAGTTATCATTGATGTCATATTTACCTGATAATTTCCAGTTGAAGGTCGTTCCGAAGTCACTGAAATCCTCAAAACGCATTGCTAATGCAACCATGAATTCATCAGTAAAGTAAGTTTCGAAATCGACGTAAGCACCTTTACTGCGGCGCGTAAAGACGCCAGCATCTTCAGGCTTAAACCCTTGGAAACCATTGGAACCAATACTAAAACCCTGTGAAGCCAAAGGACCGATTTCAAATGATTCTTTGTCGCCATTAGTAATTTCAAAAGATTCTTCTCTAAATTCCAAACCACTTGATATAACAATCGGAGAGTCTGAAAAACTTACATCAACGTCTTTTGAGAAATCTGCGTTAACCGATTTTTCGAGCTGAGTATAAGAACCCGGTCTGAACGACGTTGGTGTATTTGGTCCCAAAGAAGAGTTAATCGTATTTCTGATTCTGAAATCTGCTTGGTTTTGACCAATACTACCGCTAATGTCATAAGTCATTCCGCCATCAGTTTCGCCGCGTGTACCGACTACCATTGCGGTATCAGTCACATCTCCACCAAAACGTGGTGTGAAACCACCAGGGAACATGGCGTTAAAAGAGAAACAGTTAGCAGCGCCAAGAGCCGATAAAGCCGCTGGATCGGGTACATTGTTGATGACTCGAACAATCGGACAAGCCGAGTTGTCTGTTGCACCAGCAGTTAAATCACCAGTTAAAATAGTTGGTGTTGTAGAACCGTCGGTTTCTACGACACCTGGCCCTCTAAATACACCACCTCGAGTATTAGGGTTACGGAAGAAGAAACCGCCGTCAACCGTTCTTTCTGCAAAGTTACCAAACATGTAAGCTTCGCTTTTGTTGTCTAGTTCTAGGCCAACATTCCAGAAGATTTTTAAATCATCTTCAATTGCTGGAGAACCCCAAATTTGCGCAACTGGTGTCGCTACTGCTGTATTACCAGCATCAATTAAACCTTGAGCATCTGTCCGTTGAATGCTTCTGCTAGTTGGTTGTTGGTCGTTTAATTCAAAACTAACGTTGACGAAACCTCTTTCTGTCAAGGGCATCCCAAAGTTTGCAGCATAAGTCTTAGTTTGGCCGTCGCCAGATGCGTACTCACCTGCTTTAGCTTCAATAGTGCCGCCAGATGAATTGTCTTTTAGTACAAAGTTAATAACACCTGCGATAGCATCTGACCCGTACTGAGCGGAAGCGCCATCACGAAGTATTTCGACTTGTTTGAGAGCAATGGCTGGAATTACTGATAAATCAGGTCCCTGTGCACCGTCAGAAATACCGCCGCCTAAGAAAGCGATAACCGCGCCACGATGACGTCGTTTACCATTAACCAAGATTAAGGTCGAGTCAGGTGAAAGACCACGAAGATTTGCAGGTCTTGTCATTGTAGCAGCATCTGAAATTGGCTGTGAATTGACGTTAAAAGACGGAGCAACCGTAGACATTAGTGTGGTCATATCTGCAGTACCGTTTGCGAGCATCTCTTCTGCAGAGATAACATCAACTGGAACTGGAGAATCACCGACTGAACGTGGTGCTGAACGCGAACCAACGATGACCATCGTTTGCGCTTCGTCTTCGCTATTTGCCGCATCTTCAGCAAATACGGGCATTGACGCAATCGTCATCCCCATTGCTAAGACAAGGCTTTTTACTTTAAAGTTATTTGCCATGTTTGATATCCTATTTTTTCGATAGTTAGTTTAATTCTAATTTTTGTAATTCCTAAGACTAAACTCCGGACCTATTGAAGCCTCTTATAATGGTTACTAGAGTGTTAGCATCTCACGTTATAAGTTATCTATTATTCAATTGCAAGCTTTTATTAGATGCATGGAAAATTATGTCAATTAGAGAAGTAACGGAAGAGGGTATTAGTGTTTGAATTATAAGATTATTTCACGCCATTTTTCAGCTATATTTTATCTATATATGGCTCAATTAAAGCTTAATCGTGGGAAGAGTTTAACGTCATTTTCATCTGTTAAAGGGTATAAAAAGCCCTTCATTTATAAGAAAAAAGAGCTTTTATTTGTTCCATTGTCCTCGCTCAGAATCTGGGTCTGTGAGATCCAAAAAGACTGGTCAAAAGGTTAGTCGAAATTGACGTTTAAATCCGAAACTTGGAATCCATTTTTGGAATCTTGCTGAATAATTCCATCCTTCGGAAAATTCTGGATGCCTTCAAGTTGTTTGTCTAATTTTGCAATCCTTTGAAAATCATCACAAAGCACGTCCGCCTTTAATTCTAGATCTTTGGCCTCGTTTTCGACATAATTTTCTATATCTCTCTCTAAATTTTCCATTCTAAACTCAAAATCTTCCATTTCTTCACTATCACCAGAAAAAATTGAGTCTAGGATTTGGCCAACCATTTTTCCGGAATATTTGCCCATTGCTTTACCAATTAAATTTTCGATTTCTTCTTCAAATTCATCATCAAACGACTTTTCAAGAGCGTCAGTATTAAGCATATGCTCATTGATGTTAGCCTTTATTTTTTCAGAAATAGCTTCGATCGGTTGGATTAGGTCTTTGTGCACGCTTGGCTCACCGCCAAATAGCGAAGTGACCACTAATGTCGCCGCTTTCACTCCTAGCTCGGCACCCTCTACTGCAATTTCCGCCACTTTCGGCAATAATTGACGAGTTTCGGCTTGAAAGGCTTGACTAGTCTTTAATTGATCATTGGTTAGTTTTACAGGTTTACCATCGATAGTTAGAGCGTCGTTGCTAAAAACGATGGTCGTTTTGTCTTTGTCTGTAAATTTAATTTGTTGTTGGTCAACTTCAATACCGTAGGCGATTGAAAAGTCACAAACATCTGACTCAGCGGCAGCGGATAAGCTGGTGACAAGTATGGCGGCGGCCAATATTGATTTTCTATGGTGCATGATATTCCTCCTAATAACCCAGTCTTTTAACTGGATTTGGCTAATAGTTCAGCTATTAAGTCGAACCATCATACGAAATAGTTTTGTCCAAAAGATGTGAAGAATGTAAGTAAGTGTGATTTATTAGGATAGGATGATTCTAGAAAGGTGCACTAACAACTTTTATCCTAAAGACTCAAGCTAAGAGTTGCTAATAAGCCATCGGCATACAATGGCTTATTAGTGCGTTTTTATAGTGCTACAACGGTTAGCTCTTTTAGTGCTTTTTCGATCATTTCGGTAGTCTTTAGAATTTGATTGTTGAGCTTATATCGCTGATTGGCGACAAAGGTTGGTGTTCCGGCAATTTGATATTTTCGTGCGAGTTGTTTTGCTTTTCTTAACTTAGCACTCAAGGCAAAGGATTTATTAGCTTTATCGTACTGCACGGGATCGACACCGAGAGCGACAAAAAAAGCTTTTAAATCTTGCTCTTTTACAATGTGTTTTCCTTCGACATTAATTTGATGGAAGATTTTAGAATGGCTCTTATCAAGCACCTTCAATAACTCGCCTAAATAATAGGCTTTCATGTAGATAGTCCATTGAGGATGGCCCAAATCAGTTGGAACTGGAACTACTTTAATACCAGCATTGCCTTTTTTGAATTGATTAACAAAGGTTTCCATTGTGTAACAATGGCCGCAGGCATAACTAAAAAATTCCATAACCTCCGGCGATTTAGTTCCTTTGGGACCCATCACTTGGTAATCGTCTCCTTCGACTAAAGCGCGAGTTTCTGCCTGAAGCTGGCCTACCAAACTCATTTGGCTAACAATCACCACTAACGCGACTTTTAATAATTTATTCATATTTTCCTCTTTATTTAATAATTTGTTTAACTGAGCTTTCGTTCAAAATTTATTCCACTGTGACGGATTTAGCCAAGTTTCTCGGTTGGTCGACGTCTGTTCCACGAATAACGGCAACATGGTATGACAATAATTGCAGCGGCAGAGTAAATACTATCGGTGATACATAATGTCCTTTGACAGAGCAATGAATCACTTTAATGCCAGAATTTTCGGATATTTCGCTGTCATCATCCGCGAATACGTATAATTGTCCGCCTCTCGCACGAACTTCTTCCATATTAGATTTCAATTTTTCAATAAGTTCATTATTAGGGGCAACAACGACAATCGGCATGTCTTGGTCAATCAGTGCTAGCGGACCATGTTTTAGCTCGCCAGCGGCATAAGCTTCTGCATGAATGTAGGAAATTTCTTTAAGCTTGAGAGCTCCTTCCATTGCTATGGGGTACTGCTCTCCACGTCCTAAGAACAAACAATGTTCTTTCTCATTAAATTCTTCCGCTATTTCTTCAATGGTTTGGTCCATTTCAAGCGCTTTATTAATATCTGACGGTAATTGCCTTAATTGCCGAACCACCTCTGCAGTCTGCGCTGCTGTCATCGATTGTTTGGTTTGTGCAAGCGCCGTCGACAACATTAGTAGACCGGTTAACTGAGTAGTGAATGCTTTGGTTGAGGCAACCCCAATTTCTGCTCCAGCTCTTGTCATAAAAGCCATATCCGATTCACGAACCAAGGAAGATCCGGGCACGTTACATATGGTCAAGCTTGCAAGAAAACCTTGCTCTTTCGCAATCCTCAATGCTGCGAGCGTATCAGCCGTTTCACCGGACTGCGAAATACTGATGAACAACGAGTCAGGTAAAACAACCGTTTTGCGGTAGCGATACTCACTGGCAATTTCAACTTGGCAAAGTATACCGACCATTGATTCAATCCAGTATTTGGCCACCATTGCCGAATGATAGCTGGTCCCGCAAGCGACAATTTGCACAGATTTAACTTTATGTAATAAGTCTGGAGCTCTATTACCGAAAGATTCAATGATGACAGAATCTCCATTCAATCTGCCTTCTAGCGTGCTATTTATTGAATCGGGTTGTTCGTATATTTCCTTCATCATAAAGTGTCTGAATTTTCCTTTGTCACCGGCGTCGTGCTGAACATTCGTTTCTTCAAACTCTCGTTGTATTGACTCTCCTTCAGGGGATAAAATTTTGACTTCTCTTTGAGTGATTTCGGCGACTTCACCTTCTTCCAAAAACATAAATTGCCTTGTAACTGGCAATAACGCTAGTTGATCAGAAGCGATAAACATTTCGCCAATACCTTTTCCAATAACCAATGGACTGCCAGATCGGGCAACCACTAAACTGTTTGGGTTGGCTATTTCCATTACGACAGTACCATAGGCACCGCTCAAAATTTTGCTCGCTTTTAATACCGCGTCAATCAGTGAATCGGTTGACTTTCTTTCTCGTTCTATTAAGTGAGCCATCACTTCGGTGTCGGTTTCTGAGGTAAACACATAACCTTGTTCTTTTAATTCATCTCTTAACACTTCGTAGTTTTCGATGATGCCATTGTGCACCACTGCAATGGAATCATTTGAAAAGTGAGGGTGCGCATTTGATTCATTCGGTTCTCCGTGGGTAGCCCAGCGCGTGTGCGCTATACCGATATGACCATCGATTGGAGTTTCATCAATGGCTTTTTGTAATTCGGCCACTTTTCCAACTCGTCTTAAGCGAGAAATTTTGTCATCTGTAATCACCGCTAAACCCGCAGAATCGTAACCGCGATACTCTAAGCGCCTTAATCCTTCAATAAGAATTTCAGCAATATTTCTTTGTGCTACTGCACCAACAATTCCACACATCTCTTATAACTCCGTTATCTTTCTTCAATTCGTACATTGAATCCCTGATAAATAATTGGGATTTTAGTAGTAGTCACTACTTTCTATTTGTTTTTGACAGGCCTTTCCCAGCTCTCAATTTGTTTTTGCTTAACTCGGCTAATGCAAAGTGCGCCTGGCGTTACGTCTGCGGAAACAGTCGTTCCAGCTCCAACGGTTGCACCTTTACCAACGGTAACTGGGGCAACCAGTTGAGTGTCCGAGCCGATAAACGCATCGTCTTCTATAATCGTTTTATGTTTATTAGCGCCGTCATAATTGCAGGTAATGGTACCGGCGCCGATGTTGACGTTATTACCGATTTCGCTGTCTCCGATATAAGATAAATGACCTGCTTTAGAGCCGACTCCAACCACTGATTTCTTAATCTCGACGAAATTTCCAATATGGGAACCATCTTTCATTATTGTTTCAGGTCTCAACCTCGCAAAAGGCCCAACTCCGCAACGGCTTCCAACCACTGCTTGCTCAACGACACAATTAGGTTTGACGATCGAGTTTTCGCCGATAGTACAATCTTTGAGATAAGCATTAGCGCCTATTTGCGCACCTTGTTTTAAATTAACGTGACCTTCAATAACGCAATTCACGTCAATTACCACTCCGGGCTCACAAGTTAGCGAACCTCTTAAATCAAAACGATTGGGATCTCTTAAGGTAACACCCGCATCCATCAATTGATTGGCTAACGCTCGTTGCCAAACACGCTCCAACTCGGCGAGTTGACGAAGTGTATTAATACCTTCAATTTCATAAAGGTTAACTGGCTGGGCAGTTTCTACTAAATGACCATCTTCTACGGCCATTGCAATAATGTCGGTTAAATAATATTCACCCTGAGCGTTATCATTATTTAGCCGACCAATCCAATCTTTGAGTTGGCTTGAGTTACAACAAAGAATACCGGTATTGATCTCGTTGATTTTCTTTTGTTGCTCACTCGAGTCTTTGTGTTCAACAATTCCGGTGACTTTATTATCATTGTCTCTAACAATTCGACCATAACCGGTCGGATCATCTAAAAAACAGGTCATTAATGCAATACCGCTGGAATTTTCGAGATGCAGTTCCACCAATTGACTCAAAGTATCATGATGGATCAGCGGTACGTCGCCATAAAGAATGAGAGTCGGAGAGTCATCAGGAAGTTCATTGAGAGCCATTTTGACGGCGTGGCCGGTTCCTAACTGTTCTGTTTGCTCAGCATAGGATAATGTAACCCGGCCGCTATTCAGAGATTTTTTAACCTGCTCGCTGCCGTGGCCAACCACGAGGTGACAATGTGTTGCGCCCATCGATTGGCAACTATCCACGACATGCTGAACCAATGGTTTTCCTGCGAGGTGATGAAGAACTTTCGGTAAATCGGATTTCATTCTGCTGCCTTTTCCGGCCGCTAGAATAATGGTTTGGATATCCATTCAGTGGTTGATCCCTGAAAAAATTACGTAAGCCCACATTTTACTTTGTATGGCTCAATAGTTAAACCTAAATTAATCGATTAAACTTGTCTAAAGAATATTGATTTGGCCAAAAAAGGCGATAAAAAAAGCGCCAAAAGGCGCTTTTTTTATTTTCTTCTGATAACTTACTTACCGGCTTTTTTACGTATCGCCTGCAATGTTCTCAATTGCGCAACTGCCTCTGCGAGTTCTGCTGCTGCGGTTGAATACTCTATTTCAGAATTTTGATCCGCCATAGCGGCTTCAGCAGCTTCTTTTGCAGCTATTGCCGCCGCTTCATCAACATCAGCCGCTCGCGAAGCGGTGTCTGCTAGAATAGTAGTAACATGCGGCTGAACTTCTAACATCCCTCCCGAAACGTAATAGGTTTCTTCGTGCCCGTCATTGTCAGTCACTTGAACAGAGCCTGGATTAAGTGATGTCAATAAAGGCGCATGGCCTGGAGAAATCCCAAGTTCACCCAAGTTACCCCTAGCGACTAACGATTTAACGGTGCCAGAAAAAATTGATTTTTCGGCACTGACAATCTCTAATTGAAATGTATACATAGTCAATTTCCTATCAGCCTAGGCCTAAATTAAAGCGTTTTTGCTTTTTCAACAGCTTCTTCGATAGTGCCTACCATGTAGAAAGCTTGCTCTGGCAAATGATCGTATTCACCATTAAGAATACCTTGGAACCCTGCAATAGTATCTTTAAGAGAAACATATTTACCGTCAGAACCTGTAAACACTTGTGCGACAAAGAACGGTTGGGATAAAAAGCGCTGGATTTTACGTGCTCTAGAAACCGTTTGCTTGTCTTCTTCCGACAATTCATCCATACCCAAAATCGCGATGATATCTTTTAATTCTTTATAACGTTGTAAAACCGATTGAACACCACGAGTGGTATCATAATGCTCTTGTCCGATTACCAAAGGATCAAGTTGACGAGAGGTTGAATCCAAAGGATCCACCGCTGGATAAATTCCTAACTCTGCAATTTGACGAGATAGTACTACTGTTGCATCCAAATGAGCGAACGTAGTTGCAGGGGAGGGATCAGTTAAATCATCCGCTGGTACATAAACCGCTTGAATCGATGTGATCGAGCCGGTTTTGGTGGAAGTGATTCGCTCTTGAAGTGCGCCCATTTCTTCAGCCAATGTTGGCTGATAACCAACAGCTGATGGCATACGCCCGAGAAGTGCAGATACTTCAGTTCCCGCTAAGGTATAACGATAAATATTATCGACAAAAAGTAAAACATCACGACCTTCATCACGGAAATTTTCTGCCATTGTCAGCCCCGTTAATGCGACTCGAAGTCTGTTTCCTGGAGGCTCGTTCATTTGACCGTAAACCAGTGAAACTTTATCGAGTACGTCTGATTCTTTCATTTCATGATAGAAATCGTTTCCTTCACGAGTTCGCTCACCAACACCGGCAAATACAGAGAAACCACTGTGCTCGGTTGCGATATTTCGAATAAGCTCCATCATATTAACGGTTTTACCAACACCGGCTCCACCAAACAATCCAACTTTACCGCCTTTGGCGAAAGGACAAATCAAGTCAATGACCTTGATACCTGTTTCAAGCAATTCATTGGCTGCCGCTTGGTCTTCATAAGAAGGTGCTTTACGATGAATCGACATGCGTTTCTTCTCACCAATAGGACCGGCATCATCGATTGGATTTCCTAAAACATCCATAATACGGCCTAATGTCTCCTGACCAACAGGTACTTGAATCGCATTACCTGTATTAGTCACGTTCATACCGCGGCTCATACCTTCAGAGGAACCCATTGCAATACAACGAACAACTCCGTCACCCAGTTGTTGCTGAACTTCTAATACAATGACGCTATTTTCAATATTGAGTGCGTCGTAAACTTTTGGTACGTCGGTTCGTGGAAATTCTACATCAACTACCGCGCCAATAATCTCAACAATGCTACCGTTACTCATTGTTTATTCCTCTATTATTTAAATTCAAATTTGGTTAACTAAAATTTCTAAATCAGTTTGCCTACCGCTTAAACTGCAGCTGCACCACTAATAATTTCAGAAATTTCTTGGGTAATCGCCGCTTGGCGAGCCTTATTAAATATTAGTTGCAGTTCATCAATAATGTCGCCGGCGTTGTCAGTAGCAGCTTTCATTGCCACCATTCTTGACGCTTGCTCGCAAGCAATATTGTCAACAACCCCTTGATAAACTTGTGATTCAATGTATCGAACTAATAAAACGTCTAATAATTCTTTAGCGTCTGGTTCGTAAATATAATCCCAGTGATGCTTCAATTCATCTTCTTGCTGTTTTTCCACAGGAAGCATTTGAATAACTTGTGGCTCTTGAATCATCGTATTTACAAATTCGTTGTGAACCAGATATAAACGATCAATTCGACCTTCATCAAAAGCGTCTAACATCACCTTTACCGTACCAATTAAATCAGTAACCGAAGGTTTGTCGCCAAGACCAGAGGTTTTTGCGACTACGTTGCCACCAAATCGATTAAAAAATGCAGCTGCTTTTGAGCCAATCAAACAAAGGTCTAATTCGACCTCGTTATCTTGCCATTCTTTCATCGATTTCAAAGCGACCTTAAAAAGGTTTGTATTTAAACCACCACATAAACCACGATCACTCGAGACCACTATAAAACCAACGCGTTTTACTTCTCGTTCGATAATATAAGGGTGTTTATACTCAGTGTGCCCCATTGCCAAATGACCAATAACGCCACGAATCTTTTCAGCGTAAGGTTTGGTAGCCTCCATGCGGTCCTGCGCTTTACGCATTTTGCTGGCTGCAACCATTTCCATTGCACTGGTAATTTTCTGAGTGTTTTTAATACTGCCAATCTTGGTGCGAATTTCTTTTCCGACCGCCATAGCTTTTCCCAGTAATTAGTTAATATTTGCCCCCTAATCAAACAGGGGTTTTTTACATAAACGACTAGCGTGTTACCAAGTTGCTGTATCTTTAAACTTCTTGATAGCCGCTTCTAGTTCCGCTTCGATATCTTTATTGTAATCGCCAGCTTCATTGATCTTGCTCATCAATGCAGACTCGCTATTAGCCATATGATCGAGCAATGCCGCTTCAAAGTCTTCGATTTTGTTAAGCTCAATATCTTGTAAATGACCTTTTTCAGCTGCGAATAATGAAACCGCCATAATCGCGACCGACATCGGTGCATATTGCTTTTGTTTCATTAATTCAGTGACTCGTTGACCATGTTCTAGCTGTGCGCGAGTTGCATCATCCAAATCTGAAGCAAATTGAGCAAAGGCTGCTAATTCTCGATATTGTGCCAATGCTAATCGAATACCACCACCAAGTTTCTTGATGATTTTTGTTTGTGCTGCGCCACCAACTCGTGAAACTGACAGACCAGCATTAACCGCAGGACGAATACCTGCATTAAATAAATCAGTTTCTAAGAAGATTTGGCCGTCGGTGATCGAGATAACGTTGGTTGGTACAAAAGCTGATACGTCACCCGCTTGAGTTTCGATAATTGGTAGCGCGGTCAAAGAACCCGTTTTGCCTTTTACTTTACCCTCGGTTAATTTCTCAACATGATCCGCATTGATTCGCGCAGCGCGCTCTAATAAACGTGAATGCAAGTAGAAAACGTCACCAGGATAAGCTTCTCGACCCGGCGGACGACGAAGTAACAGCGAAATTTGACGGTATGCCCAAGCTTGCTTGGTTAAATCATCATAGACGATGAGTGCATCTTCGCCTTTGTCGCGGAAATATTCGCCCATGGTACAACCGGCAAATGGTGCAATAAATTGCAATGCTGCTGCATCAGAAGCCGCCGCTGCAACAACAACCGTGTTGCTCATCGCGCCATGCTCTTCTAATTTTCGTACGATATTCGCTATAGTCGATGCTTTTTGGCCAATCGCTACATAAACACAACGAATGCCAGTGTCTTTTTGGTTGATAATGGCATCTATCGCTAACGCTGTTTTACCCGTCTGGCGATCACCAATGATTAGTTCTCGTTGGCCACGGCCAACAGGGATCATCGCATCCACTGATTTGTAACCGGTTTGAACAGGTTGATCAACTGACTGTCGAGAGATAACACCTGGCGCCACTTTCTCAACCGGTGCATTAGTCGCTCCTTCAATAGGGCCTTTGCCATCAATCGGATTACCTAAAGCATCAACAACACGACCTAACATCATTTCGCCGGTGGGTACTTCAAGAATTCTGCCAGTACATTTCGCTTTTTGACCTTCGATAATTTCAGAATAGTCGCCAAGAACAACTGCACCAACCGAATCGCGCTCTAAGTTAAGAGCTAAACCATACTTACCACCTGGCAATTCAATCATCTCACCTTGCATGACTTCTGCGAGGCCATGAATTTTTAAGATACCGTCCGATACGCTAACAATCGTACCTTCATTTCTTGCTTCAGAAACAACTTCAAAATCGTTAATTCGTTGTCTAATTAACTCGCTAATTTCTGATGGATTCAGTTGCATACTCATGCTCTGCTTTCCCCTAGTATTACGTTAATAAGTTACACGTTCAATGTGTCGGATAATTTAGTAAGCTGACCGCGAACCGAACCATCTATCACTAAATCTTCAGCTTGAATAATCAAACCACCCAATAAATCAGCGTCTAATTCGACACTCACTTCTACTTGACGGCCCAATTTTGCCGCTAGCTTTTCTTTCAATTGAGTAATTTGCTGCTCATTTAACTCTGTCGCCGAAGTGATTTGCGCATCAATGGTTTTCTCAAACTCACTGCGCAAGAAATTAAATAACACTTCAATTTCAGGTAAAGCCAGTAGTCGCCCGTTTTGTGCTAAAAGCTTTATAAAGTTAACGCCTTTAGCGTCAAACTTATCTTCACATACTTTTAGCAGGGCGTTTTTTTGGTCTTCTTTGGTAAAATGAGGGCTTGTTAATAACTGTTGCATCGACTCGTCGCTCACCACAAGAGCAGCGAAACCAAGCATATCTGACCATTTGGCCAATTGCTTCGCTTCTATTGCATACTCAAAAGCAGCTTTTGCGTAAGGTCTTGCGAGAGTGGTTAATTCAGCCATTCTGCTTTCACCTATAGTTCTGCAACTAAGCTATCGAGGATATCTGCCTGGGCAGATGCATCAATGCTTCGTTGTAGAATTTTTTCAGCGCCAGCAATTGCCAAAACAGAAACTTGCTTTCTAAGCTCTTCGCGTGCGCGATGAACTTCCTGCTCAATTTCCGCTTGTGCGCCGGCTTTAATTTTGTCTGCTTCGCTGCGAGCGTCATCTTTTGCAGAATCAACAATTTCAGCGTGACGTTTTTTTGCTTGATCAAGCAATTCAGCCGCTTTATCTTTCGCTTCACGCATGGTATCTGCTGCGCTTTTTTGAGCCAACTCTAAATCATGTTGGCTTCTATCAGCCGCCGCAAGACCGTCTGCGATTTTTTCTTGACGCTCGGTAATTGCCGCGTCTAGATGTGGCCAAATATATTTCATGGTGAACCAAACGAACGCAATCATTGCGATTGTTTGACCAGCCAAAGTCATATTAGGATCCATAACAATCTCCTCTAATGTCGATTTTAATTTAAGACTAAAGAGTGATTAAGATGCAAGTGCCGCTAATTGCTCAGTGAACGGGTTAGCGAAAGTGAAAAATAACGCAATACCAACACCAATCATTGCAACTGCATCCAATAAACCAACAACGATAAACATTTTAACCTGAAGCATTGGTGCCAATTCTGGCTGACGAGCAGCGCTCTCTAGGAATTTACCGCCCAAAAGACCCATACCAATACCAACACCTAAAGCGCCAAGTCCGATAAGAAGAGCGACTGCGATTGCGGTAAAACCGATTACTGTTTCCATTTTATTCCCCTATTAAGGATAGTTAAGTTTAATAATAAAAATTATTTCAAAAATCTAATGATCTTCATGTGCCAGACTGAGATAAACAACCGTTAGCATCATAAAAATAAAAGCTTGTAAAAAAGTGACCAACAAATGCAACACTGACCAACCAAAATGCAATGGTAACTGGTATAAACCCATCATCGCGATCAATATGTATATTAGCTCGCCTGCATACATATTACCGAACAATCGAAGCGCGAGGGATATTGGTTTAGCCAGCAACGCCGCACCTTCAAGAATCAAATTAATTGGAATAGCCGCCCAATGATTGAATGGGTTAAGGGTCAGCTCTTTGGTAAAACCAGTAATACCTTTAATTTTTATGCTGTAAAAAAGAATTAAAACAAAGATAGATAAAGACATTGCGAAAGTGACATTGATATCGGTACTAGGTACTACTTTTAAGAAAGGAACACCGATTGCGTGCGCTAGGGTTGGAATCCAATCTACCGGAATTAGATCCATAAGGTTCATCATATAAACCCAAACAAAAATAGTCAGCCCTAGTGGCGCGATCATACGATTTTTACCATGAAAGGTATCTTTAACATTGGTATCAACAAAATCGATAATTAGCTCAACAAACGCTTGGAACCTACCTGGGACACCGGTGGTTGCTTTTTTTGCGGCACGTCTAAACCCCCACAAAAAAAGAAAACCAAGAAGCAAAGAGAAAAACATACTATCGACGTTGATAGTATTAAAATTACCTTTACATAAAGTTGGGTTTTCTGTGGTGTTAAACTGCCAACCTTCTTGGGTAGAACATACCTGCAGGTTTTGAAGGTGATGCTTAATGTAACCTGTGCTCGTTTGTTCGCTCATAAACTTGTTAGCCCTAATAATTAATGGGTTTTTACTATTATCGGCGTTAACCATTGCCCCAGTAACGCTGCGATATATCCTATTAATACATACAATTCGAACTTGGGTAAAAGAATAAAACCAGCGATTAACAAGCCCGCTGAAATTATGATTTTTACCGTTTCTCCAAAATAAAAAGCGCCAACCACTTTTTTGCTCTGTTGTGCACCTGATTTGGAAAAGGCCTTAAAAACAAAATAAGCGTTTCCTAAGAAAACTGCCATTCCGCCCGATAACAACGCCACCGCTATCTTGAATTCTTTAAACAATCCTACACTTGCCACTACTGCTAATAAAAAGAGCTGAATAGTGAGCAAAGTTTTGGCTTGTTGATACCCATGTTTTAACAAAGCATTACTCATTTTTCACTCGCTTCGTACTATTTGTTTCAACCTAGGGTATTTTGTATCGATGAAATCAAGCTTTTAAAACCGAGCTCATCAACCATCTAAATGCGGCGCAAATTATAGTGATCAACGTGTTTATAAGCAACCCTAGTCAGCAGATAAATACTGATTAATACTGGTTATTTTTAACCTCTAAGCAATTACTATTTGTTTAAAATTTAATCAACTTATATCCAAGCGCTCGGTTTTTGATATAACTCTATGTAATTAAAGGAAATGTTTGGTTTTTAACCACTTTAACTATAACCATAACTGATAAAATCTCGATTTTATATAATATGTATTTTTGAATGGGAGTATTTGTATTTTACTGAGATTGGCTGATAACTTGATAGGCTGTATTTTTTATTGCGCAGCAACATAAAGAGGTTGTAGACTAAATTCCCGCCACCAAGTTCTGTGCGTTATACCGCTAATTCAACATCCGAGCGTAATCGTGTGGTGCAGGTTAAAATAAAACCTTGCTCTCGTTCGTCATCTTTTAATCCGGCAGCATTTTGAATGACGACTTTTCCAGATATTTTCTTCACCTGACAAGCACCACAATTACCAGCCCGACAACCGAAATTCATCTCAATACCTTCCGCTTCCAAGCGTTCTAGCAGACATTCATCTGCTTCAACGGTTAAAACTTTATTACTTTTAGTTAAAGTTAGTTGGTAAGGGCCCACAGAAGGCTGCTCCTCGTCGACTGGTGTTGATTGGGGTTTTTCTGCTAATTTAGCTTTTTTCTTGCCGCCTGGATCAAAGGTTTCATCATGGTAATTCGCCATATTAAAACCAAGCTGCTCTAAACATTGTTTCACTTGCTGCATAAATCCATCGGGACCACAGCAAAAAATAACACGGTCGTTTAAATCGGACACTAAATCATCGAGCACAGTATGATTTATTCGCCCGCGCCGACCCAACCAGTTTTCCGACAAACCCGGTTGAGTACACACTACTTCCAAATTAAAATTTTCATTTTTATGATCAAGCAAAGCAAGCTCTCGACGAAAAATGATATCTTGCACCGCGCGAACCCAATTTATAAATTGAATGTCTTTATTTGGCTGAGTATCCGTCCAAAATCGTGCCATGGACATCATGGGAGTGATACCAGAACCCGCAGAAATTAATAAAACTTTATCCGAAGCTGTATCAAAACAATTAAAACGCCCGGCAGGCCCTCTTATTTCTAGTTTTGATCCAACCGTAATGTTTTGGTGAAGCCAAGGAGAAACAACGCCGCCTTGTTCTTTCTTAATAGTAATTTCTAAAATATGGGGTCGGCTGGGCGTTGAAGCAATGGTATAAGATCGGCTATGGCGAACCCCGTCAATTTCCACTTGAATACCAATGAATTGACCCGGCTTAAAATGAAATTGCTGTCGATCTACCGCTTGCAATTGGAAAGTTTTAACATCATGTGTTTCCTGAATGACATTAACACAGGTTGATAATGTTTTTTTACTCGCCCAAGAAGGAATGTTTTGTAATTGGGTTAATTCGTTGATTGACATAATGTGGTCACGCTTAATCTGCTGGCGAAAGAAATCGGATAAGAGAAGTAACTATAGCCTAGATATTTAATCTTCGAAACAATGCTCTAGGCACTAGCCACTATAATTATAGCTGCTCAACACCCATATGTTTTAACACCCCATCTAGCTCATCTAAACTATTGTATTGAATAACAATTTTACCTTTACCCTTGGCGCCGTGTTGAATTTTTATTGGTGCGCCAACTTTGTCGGACATTCGCCTTTCTAGTTGCTCGATATGTGGATCACCTTTAGATTCGAATTTCGCCTTTGATGGCGCGGCTGCATTTCTAACCAATTTTTCAGTATCTCGAACCGTTAACCCTTTAGCCACTACCGTTCGAGCAATTGAGGTTTGCTCATCACTTGGCAAAGACAAAAGAGCGCGGGCATGGCCCATCTCAAGATCGCCTCTTTCCAACATTGTTCGGCAAACTTCGGTCAGCGATAATAACCGCAGTAGGTTAGTCACAGTGGTTCGGCTTTTCCCCACAGCGTCGGCAGTTTGCTGATGAGTTAATTCAAACTCTTGCATTAACCGCTGCAGCGCCACTGCTTCTTCCATCGCGTTAAGATCTTCTCGCTGAATATTTTCAATTAGCGCCATCGCGATGGCGGCTTCATCAGGTATATCTTTTACTAAACAAGGGATCTCATCTAACTCGGCAATTTGAGAAGCCCGCCAGCGACGTTCGCCTGCAATAATTTCATATTTATCTTTACTGATTTCACGTACAACAATCGGCTGAATAATACCTTGCGCCTTAATCGAACTGGCGAGTTCCTCTAATGCATCATCCGTCATAATTTTACGCGGCTGATATTGGCCTGGCTGCATAAACTCAATGGGCAATTTACGCAGTTCGCCTTGTACGATGACTTCTTGAGCTTGTGCTGGCTCTCCAGCAAGAGCTTTTTTAGGTTTACTTAAAAAAGCATCTAGCGGGGAGCGACCTAATTTTTTCTTCATTCTTGTGTCTCTAATTCGAGTGAGTATCGTTTTTTATACGATTAGTTAATACAGGCGAAAATTATTTCTGTTTGGACTTGAGTCTAACTGACGTGGGCTGATTCTTGACGGCGGATCATTTCTCCAGCCAGTCCCAAATAAGCTTTTGCTCCGCGAGAAAGACGATCGTACATAAGAGCCGGCATGCCGTAGCTCGGGGCTTCTGCAAGTCGCACATTTCTGGGTATCGCAGTACGATACACTTTATCGCCAAAATGTTCATGTAACTGATTAGAAACTTCAACCGCTAGACGGTTTCTAGGGTCATACATCGTTCGAAGCAACCCTTCGATATGAAGCTCGGGGTTTACATGTTCCGTTATTTGTTCAATGGTACTCAATAAAGCTTTCAACCCTTCAAGTGCATAATACTCACATTGCATCGGGATCATGACGCTATTGGCTGCCACTAATGCGTTTACCGTCAAAATACTTAATGACGGAGGACAATCGATAAAAATGTAGTCAAATTCATCTACTAAATCTGCCAACGCGTCCTTTAATCGACTTTCTTTATTATCTTCATTGAGTAAATGAGCTTCAGCAATGGCTAAATCTGAATTAGTGGGCAAAATATAAAATCCTGCTTGCTCGGCATTGATCAAACACTCTCTGGCGGTTTTTTCACCGAGTAAAACATCCAGAATATGATGTTCTATTTCATCTTTATCGACCCCACAACCACTAGAAGCATTACCCTGAGGGTCAAGGTCGACCAACAAAACACTGCGTTTAGTTGCCGCGAGCGATGCCGCGATGTTAATGCTGCTAGTAGTTTTACCAACACCACCTTTTTGATTTGTTATTGCTATGATTTTACCCACAAAAACCTCTTTGACTATTTATCTAATGAATAAACCGTCACTAGATTATCTATCTTATTGTTTTTATTCTTTTTTTATCGCCAATTTCGAACAAACTTACCATCAATAGAATGACAAATATTAACCGAAGATCTGTTAGGGCGAACCATCCATTATAGATTGATCTTTAGGATGATCAATAACTACCGTACAAACTTGCTACTTATTGAGGATCCACATTAGCACTATTCTGCCTTTACTAACTCAATTAGGCACCTTTCCGCTGTCAAACCGGGGACCGTTAGCATATGACACGCTAATTCCTTCACTGCAGGCACCACTGATTCAACCTCTTGTTTCGAGTATTGCCCTTTCATCGCTAGCCATCGACCATCTTCGGAGAGTAGATGTTTTGTGGTATGAACCATATCTTGAATGGAAGCAAATGCCCGAGAAATAATGGCATCAAAACGATCGTGTTGGGCACTTTCTACTCGAGAATGTATCGCTGTCACGTTAGCTAAATTTAACAAATGAATTTGTTGGAGAATAAAACGGATTTTCTTACTGTTGCTATCCAAAAGTGTAAACTGCACATTTGGTAATAAAATTGCAAGCGGCAATCCAGGAAAACCAGCCCCGGTACCGACATCTAAAAGAGTACTCTGGTTGATAAAAGGTGCGACCGCTAAACTATCCAATAAATGTAAGGTTAAACCGTCCATTGGATCGTCTATCGCGGTGAGATTATAAGTCTTATTCCACTTAACCAGCTGATCGAGCAGAAGTAGCAACTGTTTTTGTTGTTCTGCCGTGGCGGTAATTTTTAGCGAGTCCAAACCTTGCTGTAACCGACTGGACAATTCATCCGCTGAAAATCGATTCATTGTTGTTGGCCGATTTTAGCGGTTTTCAATTGAGTGGTTTTATATTTTTTCTTCTTTAGGGTAATCAATAAAAGAGAAATAGCTGCCGGGGTAATGCCTGAAATTCTTCCCGCCTGACCTATGGTTTGCGGTTTAAATGTTTGCAATTTTTG
>Ga0316209_1001345_pt1 | contig 26358 bp, 23 predicted proteins | sample 6monopyrite_MG_FD_204945 | JGI IMG/M metagenome (GOLD analysis project Ga0316209, IMG submission 204945) | Microbial mat bacterial communities from mineral coupon in-situ incubated in ocean water Damariscotta River, Maine, United States -... | ecosystem: Environmental > Aquatic > Marine >...
CGATCCGCGATCGCGCGGATGTCGTCCCAGTTTGGGCAATTGCCGATCAGGTTGGGGACCAGGATCGCCTTCGTGCGCGGGCCGATCGCACTCTCGATCTGGTCGACATCGATCTGATACGTGTCCGGTGTGACATCGACGAGGACCGGGACGAGATTGGTCCGTAGAATCGAAGCGATGTCCGTCGAGAACGTGAGCGCCGAGGTGAGGACTTCGTCGCCGGTTTCGAGTCCGAGGAGCTCGACCGCCAGGTAGAGCGCGGAGGAGCCGGAGTTCACCATGACCCCGCGCTGCTTGCCGAACGCGGTGGCGACCAGACGTTCCATCTCTCGGGTGTGCTTGCCCAGGCGAAGCGCCGTCGCCCCGCCGCGTAGAACTGAGACGACGGCCTCGATCTCTTCTTCGTCGTGAACACTGCCAGCGTAGTCGATCCGGTTCATTCTGCGCCCTCGTCCGCCTGGTTGCGGTTGTGCTCGACCGCCGCCGCACCCCAGTCGGGCGCCTCCGCGTTCGCGTCAGGATATGAGGGGGTGACAGCAATCCGTCGCAGCGTCTCGCGCGCCGCCAACGCGTTCACGACTTGCTCAGCGATCGCGACGGGTTCCATCATGCGCCCGTACAAGTACTCAAGCTGATTCCAGCGCTGAACAATCGGAATCATTTTGGAGACATCCTGGTCGAGTCCGAACTCGGAGACGGTGTCGCCGCTCGCGATCGACGTAAAGCCCACCTGATGATGTTCGCCCTGCCAGGCTTCTACGAGCGCTTCAAGGGCACGCTTGCTCACGACGTAGGTCGCCTGAAAGGGGCGCGGCGGCGAGTCATCGATCGTGATCGAAGAGATCACGACGACCCGTCCGCGGCTCGTATTCAGATGCTCGATCGCCGCATTCAAGATCAGCGAAACCCCGATCAGATTCGTCGAGAGAACGTGATGCCAGTCCTTCGCCTCGATTTCCTCGATCGGGCCGAAGGTCGAGACCCCCGGCGCATAGACGACCGCGTCGAGCCCCCCGAGTTCCGCGACCGCCTCCGCGACGACCTGCTTACAGGACGCTTCATTTTGAACATCGCACGCGCGAGCGAAGGCGCCCTCGCCTGCTTCGGCCACGGTTTCCTCCAGTCGATCCACGCGACGGGCGGCCACGCAAACGCGCCCGCCCTCTTTCGCGATCTCCACCGCTGAAGCCTTGCCCAGCCCCGAACTCGCTCCGAGTACGAGGACTCGCTTTCCCGACAGCCGCATACCTGCTCCTTGAATCAAAGGAGCGCCGCGTGTGCTCACTCGGCGCCCGCTGCGAGCATATCGGAATCGAAGGAGCGGGCTAGGCGGTGATTCGCCAGTTCTTCGCGGCGTCTTAGTTGTCCCGCGCGGTCATCATCATCGCCACGCGGCCGTCCTGCACGATCTCGTTTCGTTGATTGACGATCTGAAGCGCGAACTGGACGACGCCCATCCCCGGTCGGCTGCCCGATGGCTTGAACGATACGGGGCGATGGCGCGTGCGAAGCGTGTCCCCGACGTAGATCGGGGCAAGGAAGCGCCACTCGTCCCCGAGATGACCGGCGAATCCGGAGGACGGCATGGAGATCGAGAGGAGGTCGCGCAAGTAGTCCCCGAAGCCCAGGCAGAAGGTCCACATTGGCGGTGCTATGCGCGCCCCGAATCGGCCACCCCGAGCGAACTCCGCATTCAGGTAGGACGGATTCCGTTCGCCGGTGAAATTCGTATAGTTCACGAGATCGGCTTCGGTCACCGTGCGGCCGAGGCTCTCACCGCGCGGCCCACGCTCCACCATGTCGTCGGCGAAGATCAGTTCATGCACCTCGTCCTTCGACCAGGCATCGATCTCGAGCGACGCGGGTTGTGCCGGAAGGGCCGGACCGATTCCGCGTTCATCTGAGCACGCGATTGAAACCGCACCCGTCGTCGTGACCTCGCCCCTCTGATTCACGATCTCGAACTCGGTGTCGAGACGTCCTTCGGATTCGAGATCTTCGACCGCCGGTTGCGCCGCATCGGTCCAACGAAGGGAGAAGAGGTCACCGATGTAGACCATCTGACCGAACTTCACGCGGTAGCCCGCAATGTAAGCCCCGGCGTCGCCGAGTCCGAGTCGTTTGGGGGCGAACTGAGCAAGCGCACCGAGGGACCACGCGCCGCTCAGGAGGCCATGCGCAATCGTGCCGCCCATTCCCTGGGCCGGGCCGAAGTCCAGATCGAAATGCATCTGGGCGTAGTCCCCCGTAAGCGCGCCAAAGGTCATGATGGACGCCTCCGTGACCGTGCGGTGTCCGACCCGTTCAGCATCCCTAATTGAATCCGACATGTTCTCCTCGCCCGTGGCCGATCTGAGTCGGGGGCTCGAAGCGTACCTCGCGCGATCGGCCCCGGCACAAGGGGGCGAATTCAGCGCATCCGGCGGTCTTCGCGGCGGTTTGGCCGGGATGTGTGTCAGATCTGAAACACCTTGGGCATTTATCTTCACAGATTCGACACATGTGTGCGTAGGTCGGCACAGGTCCGAGTGCGTCCCCCCTAACGTCGAGGTACTTTGGCAAGAGACACCGAATTCGGGTGAATGCGTGGATTTCGAGCAACTCCGAATCTTCATGGTGCTGGCCGAGGAGCGTACTTTTCTCGGGGCAGCGAACCGACTCGCGACTTCTCGCTCCCGGGTACGCCGCAAACTCGATCAACTCGAGGCGGATGCGGGAACCCCGCTCGTTAAACGCGAACAGACCGGACTCGTCTTGACGGCCGCGGGAAACGCCCTGGTTCGACGCGGGCGAGCGCTTCTCGAAGAGGCGGAACACCTGATCAGCCATGTGCGCGACGTGGGAACCGAAGCGATGGGGCGACTCTCGATTGCGATGTCCCCGGCTTCCTCGCCTGTCGGTTGGGATGAACTCTGCCGAAAAGCGCAGCAGCGTCATCCGAGACTCCAACTGGATTTTGTCTACGCCGAGGACCCGGCGGCCCTACTCCCGGCCCGTGCAGAGCTTGCGCTGACTTTCGATGAGGTCGAGATCCCGGGCACTCGGGTGATTCATCTCGGAGAACACGCGCTTCGACTGGTGGCGAGCGAGCACTACATCGAGCGCCGCGGAGCCCCAGTCGATGCGAGCCAACTCTCGGAGCACGACCTCGCGGTCTGGCGCGTGCCGGGTCGATCGATCGATTCTCTGCCGCTTCGGGACGGCCGCGAACAAGCGATCGCGCCGCGGCTGATCAGTGACGATCCGCTCCATATTCATCGCGCCGTCGCTGCCGGGGATTGCATCGGCTACTTGCCTGTTCTCCCCCAGCTGAATGATCCCGCGCTGAAATCATTGCTCTCCGATCAAGTAGTGGGTGCAATTCGCCCTCGCCTGATCGTGCCCAACATCCTGTCGGATGTGCCCCGCGTCGATCGCTTCCTCGCGGTCGCCGCAGAGGTCGTGAATTCGTCTACGGCCTGAACGCCCTCATATCCGGTCGAATTCTTCGCTCGATCTCGTCTAAGCTCCGGTCCCCGCAATATCCCGCGAATCGGGACGGAGGACGACATGAGCGAACGACGACGCGACCCGAAATCAACGAGGGGCCCCGACGCGCTGACACCACCGAGTGACGAAGCGAACAGAGCCGGCCTGAGTCGGCGAAAATTCCTGGGTGCCGCTGCCGGCGGACTCGCCCTCGGAACGACCGCCCTCGCTTGTACCCCGGGTGAAGAAGAATCGGGACCGACCTGGGATCGCGAAGTCGACGTCGTGCTCGTCGGAACGGGAACCGGATTGGTGGGCGGACTCGTCGCCGCGACCGCGGGACTCGAAGTCGTTGCCCTAGAGAAGCGCTCGGTCGTGGGAGGCAGCACGGGACATTCGGGAGGGGTCGCCTGGATCCCGAATAACGACGCGATGGCCGCGGAAGGCATCGAAGACTCGCGAGAGAATGCACTCACGTATCTGACCCAGCTGGCTCAGGAGCAAGCGGACCCTGAACTGCTCGAAGCCTTCGTTGATGGCGGTCCCGCCATGCTGCGTTTCGTCGAGGCGAATAGCAATCTGCGCTTTCGCGTCTCGACGATCATGGGCGACAACGCCGACTATCACCCGGAGTGGCCCGGCGCCGTCCAAAAGGGGCGAAGTGTCGAGCCGATCACCGACCGTGCCGGCCTGCTCGGACCGGAGTTGATCGAAGGGCTTCGTCAGGCGTACGAGAAGGCGGGCGGCGAGATCTTGCTGGAGACGCCGGCTGGGCGCCTGATCATGGAAGAGGATGCGAGCGGCGCCCGCGCCGTCGTGGGCGTCGAAGCCACGCGGAACGGAGTGCCCTACCGGATTCGCGCGCGGCGCGGCGTCCACCTTGCGGCAGGCGGGTTCGAATGGGACTTCGAGATGAAGCGTCACTTCCTGCGCGGCCCGACGGTCTACACCCTGGGCGCGTCCGGGAACGATGGCGATGGCATTCGCATGGCGATGGCCGCCGGCGCCGACCTGCGCAACATGAACGAAGTCTGGGGCATCTCCGTTTATGCGGGCGAAGCCGAACCCGTCGTCGAACATCGCATGGGCGCGACACTCAACGCCGAGATCGAAAAGCGATCCGCGGGCTCGATCGTCGTCAACTCCCGCGGCGAACGATTCCACAACGAAGCCGCGGACTACGACACGACCTGGCGCAGCTATCACACCTGGGAGAACTGGGGTGATCTCGGCTACCGGAACCTGCCCGCTTACCTGCTCTTCGATTCGAGCGTTCGAGAGAAGGGGAAGATCGCGGGCATGACCGCGGAGATGCCGCTCCCCGATTGGGTCAGCGAAGCCCCGAGCCTAACGGAGCTCGCCGACAAGCTGGGCATCGATTCTGAGGGCCTTACCCGCACGGTGGCGCGCTTCAACGTCTACGCAGAGGACCTCCGAGACCCGGACTTCCATCGCGGCGAAAGCAGCTACGACCGCTACGGCCAGCCCGACAAGCGCATCACGCTGGGTCCGCTCGAGAAGGCCCCCTTCTACGGCGCCGAGATTGCGGCTGCGGATCTGGGAACCTGCGGCGGCGCGCGCGTGAATGCCCGGGCCGAAGTGCTCGATCCCTTCGGCAACGTCATCCCGGGGCTCTACGCCTCAGGAAACAACGCCGGCGTCGGCAGTCCGGGGACGAGCTATGGCGGTGGCGGCGGAACGATCGGTCCGGCGATGGCCTTCGCCTACCTCGCTGGACGCTCCCTCTCCGAAGGATCCGACGAGGCCTAACGTCTAGGGCCGCGCCCGGTCCATCACACCTACGTCGCTGTCCCCGATTTCGTTGTTCTTCCTGAAAGGTCTCCATGACACCGCGAACTCTCCGCCTGCTTCTCTGCCTCAGCCTGATGGTCTCCGCCGTCGGTTGTGCCCATCGCCTGAGCGGGCCGCTCCATCTGGCGGAGGGTCCCGCATGGCTCGCCGAGTCTGCCCCCGGCGCTCCGGCGCCGATCGAGGTCGAGCATCGCGTCGTACTGATCGGGGACGCGGGCTATTTCCTCGAAGATGATCCCACCCTGGCCGCGCTCGACGCCTGGGCGACGGGCACTTCGTCATCGACGGTCCTTTTTCTGGGCGACAACATCTACAACGAAGGCCTGACCGATGAGGACCGCGCGCGGGGTGAAGAGATTCTTGCTCAGCAGCTCGCAGCCACCGCAGTTCCGAAGTTTGTCATCCCGGGCAACCACGACTGGGGGCTCCTGCCGAAGAACTACAATGCGAAATCGATCGAGAATCAGCAGGCTTTCGTCGACGGCTGGGCCGCCGGCAGTGCCGAGTTCATTCCTAAGGACGGCTGCATGGGGCCGACGGCGCGGATCTTGCGCGGGAGCGATGGTGATCGTCCGGCGATCGTGTTCATCGCGATCGACCCCACGCCCTGGATCAATGAGCGCATCCGGGAGGCGTGCCCGCGTCCGACCACGAAGGACGAGCAGCTCGCGAGCCTCGATGCGCTCCTCGCTCGCCACGCCGACGATCGCGTGATTGTCGCCTCGCACTATCCCATGATCACCGGGGGGCCACACGGAGGGCTCACCTACGGTGTCCTCGGCGACATGATCATCACCCCCCTCGGCTGGATGATGGGCGGTCTGCTCAATACGTACGAAACCGACTATGCCGACTGGATCACGCGGACCCAGGAAGTGATGCGCCGCAACCCGCCGGAGATCTACGCCGCGGGCCACGACCACAACCTCCAGCTGCTTGAGGCGGATGGCGTCGCAGGTGTTTACGTTGTGAGTGGCGCCGGAGCACGCGAGCGCGTTTCCACCGTCACGAATATCGAGGAGACGATCTTCGCCCATGCTGCGGAAGGCTTCATCGTGATCGACTTTGGTCGGAGCGCGAACGGCGAACCACAAACGGTTCTTCGCGTCGTCGAGCCGCTCGTCTCAGCGGATACGCCCGTCTACGAGATGTCCCTCGACTAGCACGCCCGGATCGGCGCACATCTTGCGTTTCCTAGGTGTTGTCGGGGAGATACTCCGCGAAGAGATTGCCGGAATACGGGATCTGAAGGCCAGCGTGCGGTCTGGCCCGCCTCAAGAACTCGGTTTCGGCGAAGATGGCGCCGGCGACTCGCGGTGATAGGCTCGATCCAATGCCGGAAGCCACTCCCTCCGCTTCGCCCGATCGTCCGCTTGCCGGAATCAAGGTCGTCGATTGCACGCGTGTGCTCTCTGGGCCGATCTGCAGTCGGATGCTGGCCGATATGGGCGCCGACGTCGTCAAGATTGAAGCGCCCGAGTCGGACATCTTGCGTTCGACCCCGCCGATTGTGGGCGGCTTTGGTTCGATGTTCGCGCAGTACAACGTGGGCAAACGAAACGTTTCCATCGATTTGAAGCACGACGAGGGGTCGGGCGTCCTTGCCGCGCTGATCGCTGAAGCGGACGTGCTCGTCGAAAATTTCAGGCCGGGGGTGCTCGGGCGACTCGGGCTCGCCCCGGAGACGCTGCGCAAGCGACATCCAGAGCTGATCATCTGCTCGATTACCGGATGGGGCCAGGATGGGCCCTGGGCAACGAAGCCCGCGTACGCACCGATGGTGCAGGCCGAGGCGGGCACCCTCGCCCTCAGCGGCCGCCTGAAGGGCGATCGGCCCCGTGGTGACATCATGCAGCATGCGGATCTCTACGCCGGCATGATGGCCTCACAAGGCATCCTGGCGGCGCTGTTCCACCGTTCCCGAACGGGGTCCGGCCAGCACGTCGATGTCGCCATGGGCGAGGCACTCCTCTACGTGAATGAACACGCCAGCGCCGAGATCGCCGGGTACGCCGGATCCCAGGGATTTCCGACCTGGTGCTTCGAGAGTTTCAAGCTGGCGGACGGTCGCTTCGTTCATGTGATGGGTTTGCCGGAATCGATCTTTCCACTGCTCGCGGCGATGGTCCCGATCCCCGGGGCCCTCGAAGATCCCCGTTTCGCGACCCTTGAAGCGCGCCAGGAGCATCACGAGGAGATGATGGCGCTGCTCGACGAAGCTCTCGCGAGCGTTCCGAACCACGCAACCCTTCAGAAACTACTTGAAGGTTCTCCCGCGATCGTTGTTCCCGTGCGGACCACCGAGGAACTGGCCGCATCGGATTGGGCGAGCGAGCGGAACGCTTTGACGAAGGCCAGGCCGAACCTGGCAGTGCCGACCGCTCCCTGGCGCTCACGCGATCTGAAAGTCGGCGCGCATAGCGGGGGCATCGCCTATCGCGGTGAACACAACGCAGCCGTACTCGAGGATTGGCTCGGCCGAGACGCGGAGGAGTGCGCTCGTCTCGAAGACGCCGGGATCTTGCAGTCCTCCCCGGAAGAACCACCGACCCTCGAGCAAGCCCCCCGTACGGCATTCCGCGACGAAGGCTCCGACTCGAAGTAATAGAAGACCAAGACCCAGTCCGAGCTCGGATGCGGGGCCCGAGCGGCGCCTGCTCGAACAAAGAAGGATGTCATGAAATTCTCTCAGCTCGCTGTTCGCCTCGCAGTGACGCCGATGGGCGCAGCCCTCGACCGTTACTGTGTCCGCTACCTCGGAGAGAGCCCCGTTTCTTGGGTCTTCGCGAAGTCCGAGGGCGTTGACTACAACCCGCCGATCCTGCTCACCACGACGGGCCGCAAGACCGGCGTCGACCGAACGGTGGTCCTGCCTCATTTTCGAGCCCACGACGGACAAATCGCCGTCGTGGGTTCCCGCGGAGGCATGCCGACGGACCCGCATTGGGCGCGGAACCTGAAGGCGCATCTGAAGGCGCGCATCTGGTACGAGCGGCGCGAGATCGAAGTCGAGGTCGAACTCGCGGAAGGCTCCGCCCGTGAACCTCTCTGGAAATCGATCACCGAGCGATCCCCGGTCTACCTCGCCTATCAGGAGCGCGCCCGAAAGACCCGCGAAATTCCGGTCTTTATTCTCCGCGCCCTCGACGGCACAGCTTTGACGGCCCCCGAATGAGCGGCATCGAATACGTGATGCACGTCGGAATCTGCGTGGCTGACCTCGAACGGGCCCGCACTTTCTATCGCGACGGGCTCGGCTTCGAGGAAGACGGCACACTCGAGATCGCTGGGGAACCGACCGCGTCCTTGCTGGGACTCCCGAGCGAAGTCGAGCTAAGGGCGGTCTATCTCGAGCGGGACGGCTGCCGGATCGAGCTGCTCGACTATCCCAGCCCCGGGACGATCGGCGAAGCTGCGCCGAGGCCGATGAATCAGCTCGGACTCACCCATTTCGCGATCCGCGTCACGAATCTCGATGACACGATCGCCCGACTCGGCGAACTCGGCGGCAAGCTGGTCGAGGGGACGATGGTCGCGAACGAAGAGTACGGCTCGCGCGTCGTCTACATGATCGATCCGGATGGCACGCGGTTGGAGCTCGCCGAGATGGCGAACGATCCGACGCGCTAGCTCACGTCGCTGAACTTGACGAGCGCCCCGCCTTCGAGGGCCCAGGTCTGGCCCGTGATCCAGCGGCCGGTTTCTGCGGCGAGAAAGAGCGTTGCCCACGCGACGTCTTCGGGTTCGCCCAAACGATTGAGCGGATAGGCCTTGGCGACTTCGTCGCCCTTCCCGTCTTCCCAGAGCACCTTCGCGAAATCCGTCTTCACCAGTCCCGGTGCGACACAGTTGACCCGGACCTGGGGAGAGAGCTCGGCGGCGAGCTGCTTCGTGAGATGGATGACCGCAGATTTCGTGATGTCGTAGACGCCGAGAATCGGATTGGTCGAGAGACCGCCCACGCTCGAGATGTTCACGACGGAGCCGCCGTTCTCCTTCATGTGCGCGTTCCAAACGCGCTGGGTCCAGAACATCGGCGCCGTGAGGTTCGTCTCAAACGTCTTGTCCCATCGCGCGCGGTCGACGTTGATCGTCTTGCCCGCGTACGGATTCGTCGCGGCGTTATTGATCAAGATGTCGACCTGTCCGAATTGATCCATCGTCGACTGAACGACGCGATCCGCATCCTCGTCGCGACCGATATGCCCCGCTTCATAGACTGCGTTCTCGCCGATCTCGGCAGCCGCGGCGGCGCAGCTTTCCTCGTTACGCGAAGTGATCATGACCTTGGCGCCCGAATCCGCGAAAACCTGCGCGATCGCTTTCCCGATCCCTCGCGAGCCGCCCGTTACGATTGCCACTTTACCGTCGAGTCGAATATCCATGGGCGCGGAGGCTAGCGGCTCGGGCGCGCGACGGCAGTCCGCTGCGACGACCGGTAGTCAACGCCGGTCGGTGCGCGTGGAGGCGGCGACTCGAACGACGTAGCATTCGGCCTCCGCTCGCTACTCAAATGAAGGAGTACGCACGATGACCTACCGGGTCGTTCAATGGACCACAGGCAATGTCGGACGACGATCCGTGCGAGCACTCGTCGCGCACCCCGAACTCGAACTCGTCGGTTGCTACGCCTACGGAGCCGACAAGGTGGGCCAGGACGTCGGCACCCTCGCCGGGATCGATCCGATCGGCGTAAAGGCGACGAACGACATCGATGCGCTCCTTACCCTGGCGCCGGATTGCGTTTCGTACAACCCGCTCTGGCCCGATGTCGATGTTCTCTGCCGATTGCTTGAGGCGGGCATTCACGTTGCGACGACCGCCGCATTCATCACGGGGCACGGTCTGGGTGGCGACGCGCGGAAGCGAATCGAAGCGGCTTGCAAGAAGGGGCGCTCCGCGATCTTCGGGAGCGGCATGAACCCCGGCTTCGCGAATCTGCTCGGACTCGTTTCGGCCGGCATTTGTGATCGCATCGATCGGATTACCGTGACCGAGTCCGTCGATGCGACGGGCTATGCCTCGGCGGAAACCCAGCAGAGCGTGGGCTTCGGGCATCCCATTACGAATCCCGAGCTTCACTCCATGGTCGAACGGGGAACCGCGGTCTTTGGCGACGGCGTCTACATGATGGCCGATGCCCTGAACGTCGAACTGACGGAAGTCCGCTGCGAATCGGACTTCGCCGTCGCGACCCAGGACCACGATTTGGGCTTCATGCGCATCGACGAAGGCTGCGTCGCCGGAGTCAAGGCGAGCTGGCATGGCCTGGTCGGAGATCGCTCGGTCATCGAACTCCGGGTGCTCTGGAAGATGGGCCAGCACATGGAGCCCGACTGGCCTCTCGAACACGGCTACCTGGTTCGCGTCGAGGGCCAGCCCGAGGTTCGGACCAAGCTCGAAATCCGCCCGCCGAAGGACTTCGAGGCGAAGAGTTTTGAAGATTTCATGCAGCTGGGCATGATCATCACCGCGATGCCGGCGATCAACGCGATCCCGCATCTGTGCCGCGCGACACCGGGCATCCGGGGCTATGGTGACCTCCCGCTTTTGACGAGCGCTGGACTCGTTAGCGGCTGAATCGAAGACGCAATGCAAGCAGGAGACGCCCTTTGAGCGACGCGACCGGATCCAAGAAGACCAAGAAACAATCCCGCCGCGAGAAGCAGGCCGCCGAGAATCGCGCGGCCTGGGAGCCCATGCAGAAGGAGCTCCACGAACGCCGCGCGCGCATGGCCGCGATGGGCGGGCCCGACCGCGTCAAGAAGTACATGCACGATCGAGGCAAACTCGACGCGCGCCAGCGCATTGAAGCGCTCTTCGATCCGGGCACCTTCAGCGAGATCGGCCAGCTCGTGGGAACAATCAACGGTGTCCCCGCCGAAGGCTTCGTCTGCGGCTCGGGCAAGGTAAATGGCCGAACCGTGCTCGCCGGCGTCGAAGACTTCACGGTCCTCGGCGGATCGATCGGGACAGGCGGTAGCTCGAAGCGCTACCGGATCGCCGAACTCGCCGCCCAGGAACAGGTCCCCCTCGTGATGATGCTCGAGGGCGCGGGACATCGACTGACCGACGAAGGCGGTGGCGGTCGTGCTCCCGGTGATCTCCAGGCGATGGCCGATCTCTCTGGCCAAGTACCCATGGTCTGTCTCGTGCTCGGCGCTTCTGCGGGACACGGCGCCCTCGCCGCACCGCTCTCCGACTTCGTGATCATGAGCGAACAGGGTTCAATGTTCACCGGCGGCCCGCCCTTGGTGAAGGGCGCGACCGGCGAAGACGTGACCAAGGAAGAACTCGGTGGCCCGAAGATTTGTGCTGAGATCGCGGGCTCTGCGCATAACGTGGCGCCGGATGACGCCAGTGCGATCGCCATGGCCCGCGAGTACCTCTCGTATTTTCCGCAGCATGCAGGCGGCGCACTTCCGGAGGTCGACACAGGGGACACCGGGCCACGCTCCCTCGACGACATGGTCGAGGTGATCCCGCCCGATGATCGCAAGCCCTATGACATTCACGACGTCATCGAGCGCATGGTCGACCGCGACTCCTTCTTTGAGGTTCAGCCGAGATACGGTCGTGCGATCGTCGTCGGTCTGGCACGCATGGGCGGCCGCGCGGTCGCGATCGTCGCGAATAATCCCTCACGTGGTGCCGGCGCCGTCGATCCGGAAGCGGCGATCAAGGCGATGGATTTCATCGATCACGTCGGCAACTTCGGACACCCGGTGATCTTCCTCGCGGATAACCCGGGCGTGATGGCAGGCACCAAGGCCGAGCGCGGCGGCATCCTTAAATGGGGCGGCAAGATGTTCCGCGCGGAGCGGCGCCTCAAGAACGCGAAGATTCACCTCACGATGCGCAAGGCCTTCGGCTTTGGCTCCGTCGTGATGGCGCATAACCCGCACGACAAGCAGACCCTTTGTCTGTCGCTTCCCGGCGTCACGATGGCGGCGCTGCCCGCTTCAACGGGTGGGCCGACGGCCAAGCTGTCCGCCGAGGAACAGGCGCAGGCTGAGGCCGATCAGGCTTCGGGGCCGTATAAGATGGCGCAGAGCCTCGCCTACGATGACATCATCGAGCCCTCGGAGATCCGCGACAAGATCCTATCGGGGCTCGCGATGCTCGAGGTCCGTTAGGCGCTGCGCCGGCCTTCTACGCGCTGCGCTGGCCCTTTACGCGCTGCGCTTGGCCTCGGCTTCCTCGTGCACATGCGTGAGAAAGCCCGTCACAGCGCGGACGGCGTGTTCGGTGCGCGGGGAGTTGAAGATCTCGAACGCGTGCTGCGCGCCGAGCAGCTCCGTGTGGAGCACGGGTTGTGCGCTCTTCTCTCGAAGCGCGGCGACGAAGGTGTCCGCTTCTTCGGCCATGACCAGGCTGTCGTGTGAGCCCTGGATGACCATAAAGGGCGGCGCCTCGGCATGGACGCGCACGACGGGCGAAACTGAATCCCAGAGTTCCGGATTCTCCTCCGAGGAGCACTTGAAGACGAGCGGGCCGACCTGGGCCTCCATGCCGCCGAGCACGCGATCTCCCGCGCGGTCACAGAAATCGAAGACGCCGTAGAACGGCACGCAGGCGTTCACTCGGGTATCGATGCTCTCGAAGCCGGGCTGGAAAGCCGGATCGTTCGCGGTCAGAGCGGCGAGCGAGGATAGATTTCCGCCTGCGGAGCCCCCCGTGATGCAGAGGAAGTCGGGGTCCCCGCCGTACTCGGCAATGTTTTCGCGGATCCAGGCGATCGCGCGCTTCACGTCGACGATATGGTCGGGCATCGTCGCCTTCGGGCTGAGCCGATAGTTGATCGCGACGCAGATCCAGCCGCGGGAGGCCATCGAGCGCATGAGGGGACGTCCCTGCTCGCGCTTGTCGCCAATAATCCAGGCGCCACCGTGAACCTGCAAGAGCACCGGACGTCGATCCCCCGCCTGGGCCGCCTTCGGTACCACGAGGTCGAGGAGGTTGCGGCCGCCCTTATCGCCCGGAAGCGATTCCCCGTACTCGACGTCGAAGATGCGCCTAACGTCCGGATGGCCGTATTTGAAGGGGTTGGGGAAGCCATGGAGCGCAGACACGTTGCGATCGACCTCGATCCCCAGCTCGCCTAACGCGGGTGCAAACTCAGCCCCTGCGTTCATGCTTCGACGATGGGCCGCGATCAGCAGTGACCAGGAGGCGAACGTGAGCGCCAGCCCCGCTTGCCCGGCGGTCTCTTCGAGTACTCCTGCTTGCACGAATCCAATCGTGACGAGGGCTTCCAACGCGATCGTCCACACGACGAGTTCGCCGCGAAGCCACCCCGCAAGAAAGGTGAAGACGAGAAGCTGGCCGTGGATGCGCAATCGAAAGTAGACTGCGACGCTCAGGACGAGACCGAGCACGGCGAGCGACAGAAAGATCGTGGTCGAGGACACTTAGAGCGGGCTCCTGGCAGGACCGAATGGAACTAGAAACGACTTGACAGATACTCGCGTAAGTCCGAGTAAATGCGAGAGAAATTGAACTCGAAGGAAGCGAAAACTGGCCTTTCTACTTTCAGACAGCCTTGAGCTCGCAGGAGAACCGCTCTGGCATATCGGCTCTCGTCGACCGCCCCGCGGCCGACATATGCGTCCTGAGCCGGAGCAGCCCTTTTTCGTTCGGACAGCGGGCGACAAGGATGCTGAGGCGCCGCCGATTCTCCTCCTGCACGGCTGGTTCGCCAGCGCCGGACTCAACTGGATTCGTGCCTTCGAGCCCCTTGCAAGTCGCCATCATGTGATCGCTCCGGACCTCCCTGGCCACGCGCGCTCGACACCCCACGCGGAACGAGGCCCCGGCTTCGACATCGATGCGACTGCGGACTCCCTCGCCGCCCTGCTCACACGCGTAAGTCCCGACCGCCCTGCCATCGTCGTCGGCTATTCCCTGGGCGGAATGGTCGCGCAATCCCTCTGGCGCAGACATCCCGAGCAGGTTGCCGGACTCGTACTCGGCGCGACCAGCGCGGCACCGATTCCCGCCTCCCGTGGCCGAAGCCCCTTCGCGGGTCTGCTCGGCCTTGCCCACCACTCGAGCCGTCTCGCTGAGCTCGCCACGCGCTTCCCTGTTCGCGTCGCATTCGAAGCCCAGAAGCTGCTGTCCCAGATCATTCCCGGCCTTCCAGCATCCCATTGGGCGGTTCGCGAGTTCGCGAATCACGATTGGCCGACGGTCTTCGATGCGGGTCGCGCGATCGCCCATTTCGACACGCGGGAGTGGATCGCCGAAGTCGATGTCCCGACAGCAGTGCTGCACACGCAAAGGGACAGCCTGATCCCGCCGCATCAGCAGGACGCGATGATCGCCGCTCTGGATCAGCCCCACGTGGAATCCCTCGATGCAGGCCATTTCGCCTGCGTGCGTCAGGATTTTTCGGACGCGTTGGTCTCTTGCTGCCGCGCGATCGAGCGCGATCTGTCATGATCGGGTGATGCAAGGCGTACGCTGCACCCATCACGGAATCGAAACGCTCGTTATTGACCCCGATGCGCTGGACCTTCATCAGACGGTCACCGGCCCGAAGGATGGCATCCGCGTCCGGACCCAGTCCGCGTCGATCTGCCAGACCGACATCAACCTGTCGGCGATGGGCGCGCTGCCCTTCACGATGGGACACGAGTTCGCGGGACTTCTCGATGACGGCACGCCCGTCGGGATCGAGCCGCTGGCTCCCTGCGGCGCCTGTCCCTACTGCGCGAAGGGCGACTACCACTTCTGCGAAAAGGGCCACGCCATGGTCATCGGCATCGGCCGGAACGGCGGGATGGCGGAGGAGGTCATCGTGCCGGAGCGCTCGATCGTTCCGCTTCCGAGCTCGCTCGATGTTTCGAACGCATGCCTCATCGAGCCGCTCTCGGTCAATCTTCATTCGCTTGATCTCGCGCGGCTGCAAGGCGGCCAGCGGGTCTGTGTCGTCGGGGCCAATATGACCGGCTTCGGATTACTCGGGGGCGCTGGAGCGCTCTACCGGGGCTGTGAAGTCGCCGTCGAGGACAGCGCGGAGCACGCCCTCGAAGCCGCCGAACGCATGGGAATGAGCACCCGCCCCGATGGTCTCTACGACGTGGTGATCGAAGGCGACGGCTCCGAAGAATCGATCGCCGCGGCCGCAGAGCGCGCCGCACCCGGCGGAACCGTCTTGATGGTCGCCGGCTACTACACCGAGTTCAAGAACTTCAAGGTGCTGCCCTTTGTCGCCAAGGAGCTCACCGTGATCTGGGGCACCTACTACGGCCACCACGCCGCCGGTCGCGATGCCGATTCCGCCGCCTCGCTTCTGGCGCAGCGTCCCGAGATCGCGGAGTCGATTATTACCCATCGCTTCCCGCTTGAGGCGGCGCGCGAGGCGTTTGATCTCGTGAGATCGGACACGCCGTCGCTCAAGGTTGTGCTCGAGCCTTAAGCCCGCGGGATAGGCGTCCCTACCGTGTTTGGGCGCTGCCTAGGCGAGCCTTAGACGATCGTTAGGTGTCGTAGAACACGACGCAGCGAACCTCGATACTCCAGCGCGGCGGCTTCCCGTCCATGGTCTCGGGATCGTAGTACGCGGTGTGGAAGCTGAAGGTGCACGGCGCTTCAGGATCCCCTGCATCGCCCTCACGGCCCTCCGTTCGAGCGAGCGCTCCCGCGGAGTCCCATTGCTTGATCAGCATGGCCTCGCGTCGCTCGATCTCCGGGTAGACGAACCAAGAATGTCCCGGCGCCGGCTTCGCCCAGTAGTTCTCACCGACGCGATCCGCGTAGTGGATCTCGAAGACCGAGAGATCCTCTGGTCGCACGGTCTGGGCATCGCAGAGTGCGAGGGGGTCAGACTGAACCGGTGCGACATCGATGTTTCGCCAGAGATTGATGAACGCATAGCGTCCTGAGGCGATTGTCTGCTCAACCTCGTCCGGATCGAGGAGCGACTTGCGATCGCCGAGCAGCGGAGTGTACGTATCGTTGAGAGCGGGTTCCTGAGCCAGGTCGCGAAGCCGCTGTGGCGCACTCGTCAGCGTATAGTCGCCATGCACAACACGCGCGGGGCCCTGAACTTCTTGGCCGTCGCGAATGCGCTCGCCCGCGGTTTTTCCTGCGACCGAGCGCACATTGTGATCGAAGGCGTGGACTTCGCGAGCGCCGGTCGCCTGCTGAACGATCTCGCAACACTCGCCGTAGTAGTGATCTACGACCGCTTCCATCGACAGGAAGTCGAGGGTGAGATCGGCAGACGGTGCATCGAGTACTTCGAATCCCTGATCGTCGAGTCGGCAGCCCTGACCCTCTCGATACTCGCGGCCATCTTGCAGCGAAACAACTTCTCGGGTGAATTCGACACCCTCAAGTGCTGAATCACTTCCGGCCGCATCGCGCAACATGCGCAGCGCGCCCGTTCGGTAGAGCGACGAGGGCGTGGCTCGAACGAGATAGTTGATCCCCGCTTTCATGCCGCGGCCTCAAGCTCGACTTCTTCGGCCACGCTGGTGCGCTCCTCTTCCGGGCCGAAGGGTTTGAGCCAGAGGACGAGCGAAGGCATGAACAGGAAGTCCGCGATCAAGGCCGTGACGATCGCGCCGGACAATAGGATCCCGCGATAGGCCTCGGAACGAAGCTCCGAGAAGACGACGACCAGGAAGCCCAACACGAGCGCAATCGACGTGATGATGAGCGCACGCCCCACATCCGACATTGCCTCACGAAGCGCCTTCTCGTAATTCTTGTGGATCTGGAACTCGTGATGAAAGCGCGTCATGAGATGAATGGTGTCATCCACCGAAATGCCGAGGGCGATCGCGGCCACCGCCACCTTGTTGTAGTCGAGGGACAGATCGAACCATCCCATCGCACCCATGGCGAGCAGAACCGGAGCCATGTTCGGCACCATCGAGATGAGACCGATTCGGAAGGAGCGGAAGATCGCGACCATCATGGCCGTGATCACGAGGAACGCGATCGAGAAGCCCTGGATCTGGCTCGACATGATGTAGTCCATCAGGATTAGCCAGAGCGCACCGATGCCCGTCAACGAATGCGTCGTTTCGATCGGCGCATTCACCTCCATATGCGCGTCGAGCATGTCGACGAGTTCGGCTGTCGCCCGCGTCGGAGCCAGGCGCAGGCGAAGTTCGAGGTTCGCATGGCGGTAGTCCGAGGAAACGTATTCCTCCGCCTCCTCGCCGCCGGAGGACTCGTAGAGCAAGAGGTATTGAGCGACCTCTTCTCGTGTTTCCGGAATGCGGTAGTAGGCGGGATCATTCTCGTGGAAGGATTGATTGAGATCCTTCACGATGTCGACGATCGAGTAGCTCTTCCGAACGAGCCAATTCTCCTCGTTTGCGCGGTTCTGCAAATCTTCGATCTCGCGGAGGACCGCCGGCTCCTTGATGGCATCGTCCTCGCCCGCGTCGAAGAGATAGATGATGTTGGTCGTGCCTCCCATCTCATCATCGACGCGCAGCGTGTGCTCGTGCAGCCATGAGCTCGGCCAGAAATCATCGAGCCAGTTGCTGTCAACGTGGACGCGTGAGGTTCCAATCGCACCGATCACGAGGAAGACGGCGAAGCCGCCAATCAAGACGTTGCGATGGTCGAGATTGATCTGCGCGAGAGACTCCAGAGTCGAGCGAATCCAGGCACCGCCCTTGCTCTGTGTGCGTGTGGCGCGAGGCGACTCAAGGCCGATGTGGAGACTCGGCGAGTTCGGTGCAAGTCTAGAAACCAGCCGATTCCAGGGCCAGGTCCAGTCGAAGGACAACAGGGCCATCAAGAAAGTGAAGGAGAAAACGAAAGCGGCGAAGACCCCGAAGGACTGATAAACCGCGCCCTCCGAGATGCTCTTAATGGGTACGAAGCTCATTGAGGCAAAGCCGACCGCGGTCGTCACACTCGTCAGCAGGCACGGCGTGCCCACGAGGTAGATTGTCGATCGAAGCGCCTCTCGTCGGTTGCCGGTTTCGCGGAGCCGCGTCCCGAACTCCGACAGGATATGGACGGAGTGCGCGACGCCGATCGCGAGGAGAAAGCTGGGTGTCGACGAGAAAGAGAGCCCCGCCTTGTATCCGAGCAACACCATCAATGAGACCGTCGCGAGCAGCGTGAGGGCCATCACGACGAGGGGCGTCAGAACACTCACGAAGGAGCGGAAGGCGATGCCAAGAATGAGCGACATCACCGCGACGCCGATTCCAAGTAGGACGTAGGGCTCGACGAAGAGGATTCGGTTGTAGTAGGCGTTCAGCGGGACATCGCCCGACATGAAGAACTCGAACTCTGCATACGCATCCCTTTCGAGCACTTCCCAGATCTTTGAATCCGTGACTTGGGGATAGAGATTTTCGTAGTTCCAGGGATCTTCCGGAAAGGGGCGGTCGCCCTCCTCCGCCAGCAATTCTTCCGGCGGATCCGGGCTCGAGCGGTCCATCTTGATGATGATGGCGCCGAAGTCGGACGCTTCGTTGATGATCCCGCCGACAAGCATCGGCTTCGCAAGATAGAGATCACGCCGCTCGAGGAGTTCCGCCTGCGTAAGGGGCCAGTCGTCGGCGATCTTGCTGACTTCGATCCCGTCATTCGTCCCGATCGTGAGTTCCGCATTCGCGAGGCTCGTGACCTCGTAGATGAAGGGCACTTCGTCTTCGAGGGCTTCGGTCAGTGCGACGAGCTTCCCCATCGCGTCGACGTTCCACGGCCCGTGCTCGATGCCGGGCAAATCAAATCCGATGTACGCGACTTCGTCCGAGCCGAAATCCTCGCGATAGTCTTCGTACGCAAGATAGGTCGTGTCGTCCTCATCGAAATACGCCTCATAGGACGCATCCGCTTCGAGGCCGCTGGCATAGGCGCCCAGGCCGATCGCCACCACAACAAACGCCGCCGTAACGAGCCATCGATAGTCAAAGCAAAACTCGGCCATACGAGCGAAGCCCGAGTTGAGCCGTTCGATGAGACCCCCTGATCCGTCGTTCGCGTTCTCGGGCATTCGCCCTCCTTTAGGCATGCGTGGAGCCGACGTTAGAGCAGTCCAGCGCCGCTGACAGCTGGCCTCTGAGCCCCCTCCCGCGGCTGAGTCGGGTATGCCAGAATCGATTCCCCGGCGACGCAGCCGGACTTACAGAACGGGGAACCGATGGGACGCTTGGATGGGAAGGTTGCGCTGATCAGTGGCGCAGCACGCGGAATGGGAAATGCTGAGGCGCGCGTCTTTGCACGAGAAGGTGCGAAGGTCGTTTTGACCGATGTCGTGGATGACGAGGGCGAAGCACTCGCGATGGAGATTGGCGACGCGGCGGTCTATCAGCATCTCGATGTTACGCAGGAAGACGAGTGGCAGGCCGCGGTCGAAGTCGCGACGAGTCGCTTCGGCAAGTTGAACGTCCTCGTGAACAATGCGGGAACGGTTATACCCTCCATGATGCGGGACCTTTCGCTCGAGCATTACCGCATCGTCACGGAAGTGAATCAGACGGGGGTCTTTCTGGGCATGAAGAGCGCGACGGCTGCGATGGAAGCGGCCGGCGGTGGCTCGATGATCAATATCTCTTCGATCGATGGAATGATCGGCATGGATCTCGTCTTTGCCTATGTGGCGAGCAAATGGGCCGTTCGCGGCATGACGAAGGCAGCCGCCCTTGAACTCGCGCCGCTCGGGATCCGCGTCAACTCGATCCACCCGGGCTTCATCCATACCCAGCTCGGCAATCCGAACCCGACCGATGAGACCAAGGCATCCCTCGATCGTTATTCGGCCCGGCGCGTACCGCTTGGTCGGACCGGCGAGCCGGAAGACATCGCGAATCTCGCCCTCTTCCTGGCGTCCGACGAGAGCGCCTTTTCGACCGGTTCTGAGTTCGTGGCAGATGGCGGATTTCTCGCGGGCGAGAGTCTGCCCAGAGGAGAAGACTGATGAGTGAGCCCTACGGCGCAATCAAACCGGACGATGAACTGAGCGCACCCTTTCGCGATTGGCTCGAGCAGAAGTGGAAGACGGATCGTCCGGGGATCAGCAATCTCGAACTCGGCGAGTTCCAACTCCCGAAGTCCGGATTCTCCGCGAAGACCATCTTCGTCCCGCTCACCTATCAGCGGGATGGCGAAACGGTCTCTGACAAGATCGTTCTGCGCATTGAAAGCCCGGAGCCGGCGGTCTACCCGCAGCAGGCACCGGGCCTCGATGTCGAGATCGAACTTCAGTACCGCTCGATGGAGCTCCTCGAGCAGACCGGAAGGCTCCCCCTCGCGAAGCCTCTCGGCTACGAATCGGATCCTTCAATCCTGGGACAACCCTTCTTCGTGATGGACTTCGCGGCCGGCGAAGTCATGACAGAGGATCCGCCCTACGTGGAGGAAGGCTTCTTCGCCGACGCCTCCCCCGCGGACCGGCGTACGATCTACAACCGCGGCCTGCAGATGATGGTCGACTTCCACACGATCGATTACAAGGAAGCCGGCTTTGAGTGGCTGATCGCGCCCGGTGAATCGCCGACCGTCGAACGCCAGATCGATGTCTGGGAGAGCTACATGCGGCGCGAACTCGGCGAACGGGTACACGCCGACTTCGACATCGGCGTTGAATGGCTTCGCAAGAACCTCCCCACGGACCTGCCCCCGGCACTCAGCTGGGGAGACTCCCGACCCGGCAACATCATCTTCCGCGACAACGAGGTCCTGGCGATCACGGACTTCGAGAATATCGCCGTGGCCCCCAAAGAGGTCGACATCGGCTGGTGGATGCTCTTCGATCGCACGATGCACGAAGCGATCGGCAAGGAAAGGCCCGACGGTGAGCCCACGCGCCAGGAATCCCGCGAGATGTACGCCCAGCTCGCCGGCTGCCCGGTCCCCGACACTTTCTACTACGAAGTGCTCGGCGGCGTACGCTATTCGGCGATCGTCGTTCGGGTGATGAATCGAATGGTGCAGCGCGGCCAATTGCCGGCAGACCAGACAATCTGGCAGAACAACCCCGCAGCGACCGCCCTTGCGCAGCTACTCGACAAGGGCGGCCTTCGTTAGGCGAATGGCTCGTTGGAGACGGGTGCGGGCTTAGTCGGGAAGTGCGTAGGCAACCAACGCATCGCCGGCCTTCGTTCCGAGCAGCATATGCCCGCCCGCAGCGATCACCATGAACTGTTTGCCCTCCGGTCGAACTCGGTAGGTCATCGGGGTCGCCTGCGCGCTCGCCGGGAGACGTGACTTCCAGAGCAGCTCGCCCGTCGCGGTCTCGTAGGCGCGCACGTAGGCGTCGGTGGTCGCTCCGATGAAGGTCAGGCCACTCGCAGTCGTAATCGGGCCACCAAGGTTCGGGACACCGAGTTCGCCGAGAACCATCCACACCGGCCACGGTGCGAGGTCTCGGGTATTGCCGAGGGGGACCTCCCATGCGATGTCGCCACTTGCGAGATCGATTGCAACGAGCGTGCCCCACGGCGGCGGATTACACGGCGCGCCAAGCCACGGTGAGAGCAAGGGGTATCGCTGGAGCGCATAGGGCGTTCCGACCTGAGGCTCGAAACCGAACTTGGGCTCTTCCCCGCCATTCGCCTCGACGATCGCATCGTAGTCCGCGCGCGGGACCATCTTGATATAAGTCGCGATCCGCTGGGTATTCACGACGAGTAGCTGGCGCCCCTCGTCCACGGAGAGGCTGCCCCAGTTGAGCCCACCGACCATGCCGGGGTACTGAATCGTGCCCTGGGTACTCGGCGGTGTGAAGATGCCCTCCGAGCGTGCGTTCTCGATAATCTCGCGACAGGCCGACTTTTCCCAGGGCGTGAAGCCGAAGGCATCCTCGGGGCGAAGTTCCGCCGGGTGAAGCGGCGGCGGCTTGATCGGGAAAGGCTGAGTCGGTGAAAGATCCGATTCGCCGGGGACCGCTCGGCCCGGAACGCGTCGTTCTTCGACGGGCAGCAGCGGCTCGCCCGTTAGGCGATCAAGGAAGAAGAGATGGCCCATCTTGGTTGCCGCGATCACGCCGGGTTTTGCGCCGGTCGGCGTCGGGAAATCAAAGAGCACGGGCTGTGCCCCGATATCGTAGTCCCAGATATCGTGATGCACGGTCTGGTAATTCCAGACGACGTCGCCGGTATCACCGTCGAGGGCGATGATCGAGCTCGAGTAGTAGTCGAGGCCATCGCGATGGCCGCCGAAATAGTCGGGTGAGGTGTTGCCCGTCGGCACGAAGACGAGGTTCCGTTCGGGATCCGCCGCGAGCGCCGTCCAAGAATTGGAGGTGCCCCGCCGATAGTCGCCCTGCTGACTCGTCTCTTCGCCAGGAACCAACGCGTTCCAGGCCCACAAGCGCTTGCCGGTTCTCGCGGAGTAGGCGCGGATGACGCCACTGGGCGCATCCGTTCGGCGATTATCGAGGACCATTGAACCCGTGATGATGCGGTCGCCGAGCACAACCGGCGGCGACGTCACGCCGTACTCACCGGCGCGGACTTCGCCGACGCCTTCAGACAGGTCGACCGTGCCGCCGTCTCCGAATTCCGGACACTCCCTGCCGGTCTTTGAATCGAGGGCGATCAGGCGCGCATCGATCGTGCCGGTAAAGATCCGCGTCGAACAGAACGCGTCTTCGCTTGCGCGACGATCGGTCCAGGCGCTGACGCCGCGGCAATTCAAGAGGTACTGCCCGGTCAGGTCGACGTCCGGATCGAATTTCCATCGCTCCTCGCCGGTCTCGGCGTCAAGCGCGATGACCTTATTGAAGGGCGTGCAGATATAGAGCGTGTCATCGACGAGAATCGGGGTGTTTTGAAACGTTGTGGACGCGGTGCTGCCGCCGTGGGCCGCTGCTTCGTAGCCGCCACCGGTGATGATGTCCCCCGTGTTGTACGTCCAGGCGACCTCGAGCTCATCGACGTTCGCGGGGCTGATTTGATCGAGGGGGGAATGTCGCTTGCCCCCGGCATCGCCGCCGTACATGGGCCAACCCGCAGCCTTCCCACTGTCGGGCACGTCCGCTCGGTCGCTTCCGCCGTCGCAGCCGTTCAGGACGAAAAGCCCAACGAGCGCGAACAGAACCGGGACAAGACGAGCAAGCTTGTTCGGCGAAGACATGGGCGTAGACATCGGACGAGTACCTTCTTCAGGATTCGGGTTCATTGAACCGCCACAGCACGGGCGCACAGCGAGCGGAGGTGCAGTCTAGATCGCTCGGCGCGGGGTGCACGATGAGATTCGCGACGTTTTAACCTGCGGGTTTTGAGGCCCGTTATCGATCCGTCGGGTCGGCATCGAGTGGTGAACGCTGGCCGACCGGATCGAAGAGCAGTTTCTGCGCGTAGAGCGTGTCGAGGTGTTCGTGCACCTCGCAGATCAGCCCCTCCCGAATCGTAAAGACGAAGACATAGCGATTCTTGTAGGGCTCACCGTGGCTCGTCCGCGCGGTCATCGTCATCTCGACAAAGACCGACTCCCCCGTGGCCGCAGCGGCGTCCTGATGAATCTCGAAGGGATACTCCGCATCGTAGAGCCCGATTCCGCCGCCCATGAGTTCCAGCACAGCGGCCTTCCCTTCGAACGGCCCTGCCATCGGCGAACTCGCCGGGGTGACCCATCGAGCATCGTCGGCAAAGAGAGAGGCAAGCTCCGGGTCGCCCGAGGCCATGAGCCCGAAATAGCGCTCGATGAGCGCCAGATTGCGTGCGTTTTGGTCAGCGTCGAATCGGGAATCCGTCATGCGATTACGATAGCCTCCCCCATCGGTCGCGAATCCCGCGCGCCGGCTCGAAAGGCCCCTCCTTGTCTCTTCTCCGCTCCCCCCTGCTGCACTTCGTCCTGATCGGGGCCGTCCTGTTTATCGGACAGTCCTTCGCCTCGCGCGTCCCCGAGACGCCGATCATCGAAGTGAACCGCAGCGAGATCGACGAGCGGGTCGGTGCCTATCGGCAGCAGATGGGTCGTGCCCCGAGCCCCACAGAGGCGGAAGCGATCGAACGCCAGGTCGTCGAGAACGAGATCTGGCTCGAACAAGCCTTCGCCCTCGGACTCCACGAAGTCGATTCCGTCGTTCGCCAGCGCCTGCTACTCAACATGCGCTTTCTCGAAGGCGAGTCCGAACTGACCGAGGCGGAACTTGTCGAGCGCGCGATTGAGCTCGGCATGGATCGAAGCGACACTGTCGTGAAGCGTCGCCTCGTCGATCGCGTCCAGGCGATCATCCGTGCTGGTGTCCGCGCCCGCCCGATCGACGATGAAGACCTTGAAGCGCACTACGCAGCCACGCAGGAGCAATGGCGCGAACCCGCGCTGCTCGATTTCAGTCACGTCTATCTCTCCCGAGACAAGCGTGGCGAGGAAACGAAGAGCGATGCCGAGGCGCTACTCGCCAAGGTCAAGGCGGCGGGCCTCGAAGTCGATGCCGCGATCGCCGAAGGGGATCCCTTCCTTGCCGGCCATCGTCTGCGCGGTGCGACCCCCAACCGGATCGTTGCGCGCCTGGGCCCGGTCTTCGCAGAAGGCGTTGCGGACGCTTCACCAGGGGCCTGGATTGGTCCGGTCGAGTCGGCCTTTGGGCAGCATCTCGTCTGGGTGCATACGCGGGACGAGAGCCATATCCCGCCGCTCGCCGATATCCGCAATCGCGTCGTCGAGGATCGCATCGAAGAAGAGTCCCGCAAGGCGCTTCGCGAGTACGTCGAACGACGTCGAGCTGAAGTCGAAGTCCGCGTGGTCGAAGACACCGGCGCGATGAGCCAAGCGCCCGCGGCAGGCCAAGCGCCCGCGGCGGGCTAGGCGCCCGCGGCAGGTCAGGCGCCGCCAGGGCTTCAGGCGTCCAGCCCATTCGCGACGATGTTAGTCGCCCGCGACGTGAACCACGACCGTGCGGGTTCCGGGTGAATGGCGATGCTCCCAGAGAAATATGCCCTGCCAGGTACCGAGGGCGAGCCGCCCTTCCGCAATCGGGATCGAGAGCGACGTGGCCGTCAGCGCCGATCGCACGTGAGCCGGCATGTCATCGGGTCCTTCCTGAGTGTGCGTGTAGAGCGCATCCCCTTCCGGGACGAGGCGCGCGAGCCAACGCTCGAGATCTCGACGCGCCGATGGATCCGCGTTCTCCTGAATCACGAGACTCGCGGAGGTGTGCTGGACGAAGGCCGTGCAGAGCCCGGACTCGACGGCTGCCTCGCGGACGGAGGCCGCGAGTGCGTCGGTGAACTCGAAGAGACCCTGGCCCTGCGGCCGGACCTGAATCCGGTCGATCATCGGCTACTCGCCGTTCGGGCCAGCCTTGACCGAGCGAAGTGATCCCGTCGGGTTCTTCTGCTGGGCCCGCGTTCGAGCGCCTGCGCGAACGGCGCGAAGGGGCTGAAGTTCGGCGACAAGAAAGGGACGCGTCAGGCCATTTTCGCCATCGATCGCGACGTGATGACCCAGCACGGTCACGCCACTTGAGTGAGCGGATTCCGGGTCGGCGCTTTCAGGATCGGCAATCGTGCCGCGACAGCCGGTGTACTCGTGATTGGGGTCGATGATTCGGACGCGGTCACCGCGTCGGAACGGGGAAGTCATCGAGGTACTCCTCTTGCTCATGGAACCGGGTTCTATCCGGGCCTTCCATTTGGGGGGTAAGAAACGGAAGGGACTGAATTGTTGCAGATCTCGGGGAAATTCACCCGTCCAGGCCTGCAAGGCGGACTCAGCGCGCCGCCACCTCGGAGACCAGCGGCGATGGCGTCCCGACGCTCATCATCCAGAGCTGGTGAACGGCGCGGGTAGCGGCGACATGCAGCATGCGCCGGGCAGCCGGGGTATCCGGATAATTCGTCGAGTCCGCATCCAGCACGACGACGTAGTCGAACTCGAGTCCCTTGACCTGCGTCACCTCGGTGACTTCGATGCCGGCCTTGAAGGGGAACTCCCCGTCTCGGATCCGCCGCAAGCGAGGCAGCTCGGCGCGCTCGAGCCCCGCGAAGTACATGTCCGAGGTCGTCGGATTCGGCGTGAGTACAGCGACCGAAGCCATCGGCTCCGCCGCCATCAGATCCCGCAAAACGTCCGAGAGGAACGCAACACAAGCCCCGCGGTCGGTCAGCCGGAAGAGCTCCACCGGCGGGCCGGAGCGCGTCGTCACGACCT
>Ga0316209_1001347_pt1 | contig 26345 bp, 29 predicted proteins | sample 6monopyrite_MG_FD_204945 | JGI IMG/M metagenome (GOLD analysis project Ga0316209, IMG submission 204945) | Microbial mat bacterial communities from mineral coupon in-situ incubated in ocean water Damariscotta River, Maine, United States -... | ecosystem: Environmental > Aquatic > Marine >...
TCGGAGTGAGTTTTACCGAGTTCTCGCCCGGTCGATTGCGCGCTGAGATGCAAGTGAAGCCGGACCTGCTGACGCCCATCGGGAATATGCATGGAGGCGCACTGGCTGCGGTCTGCGACCACGTTTTAGGTTGCGTCTGTTACCCGCACATGAAGCGAGGGCAGTGGGCCGCCACCACCGAATTCAAGGTCAACTATCTCGCTCCAGTCAGCCAGGGTGTCGCCGCCGTCGAGGCGGAAATCGTATCCCTCACACGAACGACCGCAGTCGTGCGCATCAGCATCGAGAATGAGGGCCGGCTAGTTTGCATGGCGCAGGGGACTGTGCTCATTCGCGACCCGAAACCGTGAGCTGCGAAATCCCGGCGAGACTCTTTCATCAGCATCAACTGAACTCGTGCGGTTTCCGGCGGGCCAGCTGGCCGGCCCTGCGAGAATGAGTCCAGTCTCTAAGTTAGCCTTTTGGGCTGATTGGAGACGAGATGAAGGGCAAGCGATTTACGGAAGAGCAGATCATCGGGGTTCTGAACGAGGCGGAGCAAACGGGCAACATCCGCGAGGTGTGCCGGCAGCACAATATCTCGGAGCAGACGTTTTACCGATGGCGGACGAAGTTCGGCGGGATGGACGTTTCAGAAGCGAAGCGGCTGAAGGAACTCGAGCGGGAGAACGCCGAGCTCAAGAAGATGGTCGCTGAGCAGGCCTTGGACATCCGCATGCTGAAGGATCTGAACTCAAAAAAATGGTGAGCCTGGCGGATCAACGGCGCGGAGCGGAACACCTCGAAGCCCAGCACGGCGTGAGCGAACGTCGCGCGTGCCAGGTGGTCGGGATCGCTCGCAGCACGAAGCGTCGACCGTCAGGCCGGATCGAGGAAGCGAAGCTCGTTCGCCGTGTCCATGAGCTGACGGACCGCTATCCGCGCTTCGGCTATCGGAAGATCCATGCGGTCCTGCGAAGCGAAGGCTTTGCGATCGGCCGAGATCGCCTCCGGTTGATCCGCAAGCGAGAAGGGCTCCAGGTCGCCCGTAAGCAACGAAAGCGACGCCGCGCCGGCAAGAGCACAACCGACATCGATCGGGCCCTCTATCCGAACCACGTCTGGAGCTATGACTTCGTCGCAGACCAGACGATCGACGGACGGCGGCTTCGGTTCCTGACTGTGATCGACGAGTTCACTCGCGAGGCAATCTGGATCGAGACCGCTCGACTCTTGAACTCGCACGATGTCGTTCGCGTGCTCGGTCAGTTGATCGAGAGCCGAGGGCGTCCGGCGGTCATCAAGAGCGACAACGGCCCCGAACTCGTGGCTCAGCACCTTCAGGAGTGGATCGAGCGCCGTGGGATCGACACGAAGTACATCGAGCCAGGCAGCCCTTGGCAGAACGGACATAACGAATCGTTCAACGGCGTCCTTCGAGACGGTTGTTTGAACCGCTGGTCATTCATGTCTGTTCGAGAAGCTCGACTCGTCGTCGAGAGCTGGCGTCGCGAATACAACGAAGAGCGGCCTCATGGCGCTCTGAATCAGATCACACCCGCTGCGTACGCAGCGGGTGTGGGACAGCAGCAGAGGGAAGCGGCTTGATGGTCAAGCCAAGATCCCAACCCTGAGACTGGACCATTACGTTGGGCTTGCCACAGCTTCTTCTCCTCGAGACCTGGAGCGCTTAAAAACTAGGGACATAGTGGACCTTATGTCCCGGATTGCTCGCGCTTCCGCCGCTGAGCGCCGCCTCACCGAACTCCGTCGCCAGATTTCCGACTGAAAACCCAGGACATAAGGTCTGGGTCGGTGGCTTCGTTTCTCCGAAATCCGCCATCCTGGGTATCATTCATAAAAGTGGTTATGATTGACCAATTGAAGGACTTCGAGTAGCTTGCGAAGTCCGTAGAGGTGCATAGAAATCTGGTTCCTGGGGTTCACAGCGTGAGCGACGAAATCGTCCCGTTTCATCGAAAAGGCGCTCCTCAGCGAGCGTCAAAGCCCGGATTCGAGCTCCCGGCGCTGATTGACCGGGCTGGAGACCAGGCCCGACGCCGATTTCTCGACTTCTTTGCAGCGACAATCCGAAATCGAAACACCCGTGAGGCCTACGCGCGAGCCGTAGCGCAGTTTTTCCGGTGGGCAGAGCTTCAGGGTCTGAAGCGGCTCGACGACCTCGAGCCGTTCATGGTCGGTGCCTACATCGAACAGCTGGGCACGACGGGGCTTCCGGAGCACCTGGCGCTGATGGGCTGGAGCGGTCGTGGACGCCCACCGCTTGTCGACCAGGCCTACTCGCCGGCGTCCATAAAGCAGAGCCTCGCTGCGATTCGAAAGCTCTTCGATTGGCTCGTGACGGGTCAGGTTCTCGCGGTCAATCCGGCGGCACCCGTAAAGGGCCCTCGATATTCGGTCACGGTCGGGCTCACGCCCGTGCTCGACGAGGACCAGGCGAAGGCGCTCATCGCAGCCATCGACGTGGAAACGACCGCAGGGATTCGTGACCGCGCGCTTCTCGGGGTGCTCGTCTATAGCTTCGCCCGAATCAGCGCGACGGTGAACATGAAGGTCGAGGACTACTACTACGAGAAGAAGTTCTGGTGGTTTCGGCTCGCCGAAAAGGGTGGGAAGCGCCATGCCGTTCCGGCTCACCACAAGGCGTATGAATATATGGAGGAGTACCTCGACGCCGCAGACCTTCGGGGCGCGAAGGGCACTCCCCTGTTTCGGTCCGTGGACCGTTACCGGCTGTTCACTGACCGCTCGTTGTCGCGAAACGACGCCCTCAAGATGGTGAAGCGGCGCGCGAAGGCCGCGGGAATCGAGCCGGGGCTCGCCGAGCGGCTGTGCAATCACAGTTTCCGTGCGACAGGCATTACGAACTTCATCGAAAACGGCGGCTCGGTGGAGAAGGCACAGCAGATTGCGGCTCACCGCGACGTCCGCACGACGAAGCTCTATGACCGCTCGAACGACGAACTGACGCTCGACGAAATCGAGCGCATCAAGATTTAGGGGGTTTTCCATCGAGCGGGAGGCGCCAGGGACAAGCCAGATGTTCCGCCTCCCTGGCGGAAATGCATGGTGAATTCCCCTGCGTGAGGATAATACTTCACTGAAGTTCTTGACGTATTTTGAGCAGTCCGCAATCCTCCACGACACTCCCCCGCTGAGCCCCTCTCACTCCCACTTCTCGAGGTATTTGCGTGGAACCCCCTTCGTCGTTTGGAGACGCGTTCTCTCCCGATTTGAAGAAGCTGCTGGTCGACCGGCTCGATGCGACGACCGAGAAAGCGGCCGAAAACCACGCGCACGCCGAAGAGTTCAGCACCTACAACTCGTTCGGTAACGACTGCTGGCAGTTTCGCGAGCAGGCGCTCATCGCTGCCGCTCTACGCACGGACTCTCCGTTTTCCGCGCGCTACAACGGCAAGGGCGCTCTGCGCTGCCGAGCGGGAGAGTGGGAGTTTGGGGTCTACTGCGTTGGCCGAAGCGCGAACGCGGACATTCACGCGAGCTTTCCGAATCCCCAGAACAGCGCCGGCGAAGTCGGGGGCGGGCCCTTCTTGCCTGCTGAGGGAATGGCTCCGCAGCACGACCACCGCGCTCGAGGTGCCATCGTCGCCTATATGGCCAGTCCTGAGGAAGGGCTCGGAGCCGTGTACCTATGCATTCCGCGCGTGGATAGCTCCGGGAACATCCTCGATTGGCTCTACGCCGAGCAGGTTTGGAAGCGCGACGACGACCCGATTGTTGGGCCTGGTACCCACGTCGATGGAGTGCCCGCGGAGACCGAGGAACGGCCGCTGGTGAAGCGCCGAGCTCGGGGCGAACGGCGTGCCGGATGACCACGCCTACTCGGCGGCGCATGCGTTCGACTCGAGTCGTCTGACGCTTGCCCGCGAGTTGAACGGATTTAGCAAAGCGGAGCTGGCTCGAAAGCTAGAAAAATCGCCAAGCGCGATAACTCAATTCGAAGCCGGTTCACTGCGTCCGGACGCCTCGACGCTGCGCTTGATGTCGATGGCGCTCGGGGTTCCGGTGGGCTTCTTCGCGTGGGCGGAGCGGGGTGCATTCCGCATTCCGCTCGACAGCTGCCACTTCCGAAGTCTTCGTTCGGCAAGGCAGAGAGACCGTCGGCAGGTGCTGGCCTCGGGCTCGATGCTGCTCGGAGTTCTCGACGTCGCCGAGGACTTCATCGAGCTGCCTCGCGAGGACCTTTCCCGAATCAGCCGCGCTGGAAAAGCGCTGGGAGACGTAGAGGATTTCGCCAGCGAAGTGCGTGAAGCTTGGGGAAAGGGTCTTGGCCCCCTGCCCGGGCTAGTGGGCCTTCTCGAAGCGCGCGGTGTGGCTGTCGTTCCCGTCGAACAGCAGTTCCACGAGGTGGGCTCGTTCTCACTATGGCACAACGGAAGACCGTGCATTTTCCTGGTCCTGTATCCAGAAGCAGCGACGCGAACTCGCTGGGATGCTGCACATGAACTGGGACATCTGCTTTGCCATGAGGATGCGCACCCAGGGGACTCAAGCCTTGAGCGGGAGGCCGACCGGTTCGCGGCCGCGTTTCTCCTGCCGCGCGAAACGTTCGAGCCCGAGTGCCCGACTCGCCTGGTCTGGCCGCATTTCCGCGAGCTCAAGGAACGATGGGGCGTGTCGCTCGCCGCTCTGCTTCGGCGTGCGCACGACCTGGGAAAGCTCTCTGATGCGAGCTATCGGCGTGGGTTCGTCCACCTGAACCGTACTGGTGAGCGCTTTCGTGAAAAGGGCGAGCCTGAGTTGGAACAACCCACCGTGCTGCGCACGGCGATTGAGGTGATGGAGGACGAGGGGGCGACTCTCCCGGAGGTCGCAACAGCGCTAGGACTTTCGAGCACCCAGCTCCATGGATTGTTGGAGCCTGCGGCGAAGAAGTCGAAGAGGCGCTGAGCCAGCTCATCGTCGGCGGTGAACGGAACGGCAGCCAGGTACGGACGGGCGAAGCGCGCCGTACTACTCCCTTTATCTTGCTATCCGAATAAAGCCTATTGAAATCGTGCTGGTTCAGGAGCGCAGGTTCTCGGCATCGAGTACTACGCCGTAATATGGCGCGTCTTGCGAACTCAGATAGTTTCGCGCGATGCGTTTCTTGTTAGTCGCTTTTTCGTTCGGTTTCATTGCGTCCTGTGTCGCTTTCCACCTCGGCTTCCGTTGCAACTACACGCCGAGCGTCTCTCGAGGCCTCTATCGTTCGGTCGAGGGCGACGCGAAATCGGGTGACCTCGTTGCGGTGTGCCTGCCGCCGGCGATTTCCAGCGTTGGCTTGGAACGCGGATATCTGGGCCCGGGCACTTGCGCGGATGGCGCGATGCCGGTGCTCAAGTACGTGCTGGCTGCCGGTGGTGACGAAGTGGAGCTCGATTGGGCTTCCGTCTCGGTGGTCGGCCGCGGTTCGTATCGACTCCGAACGCTCTCCGTGGATGGTGTGGGTCGTTCACTCGCGCCGATTTCGCGCGGGCGTCACCGACTTGCTCCAGGAGAGCTCTGGCTCGTTTCCGCGGGTCATCGGCGCAGCTGGGATAGCCGCTACTACGGGCCGGTGCCCGAGACCGCGGTGCGCTCGGTGTTCGTCCCGGTCATTACGGCCCCGAGCGACGCGCCAGGTTGGCCTGCTCTGCACCGCCATTGGCAATCGGTCGATAAGCAGTGAGGCTCCGCGACCGTCACATCACGCCGGCATCTCGACGTGAGCGCCAAGACGCGACGTCTATTGCACTTCGAGTCTTTTCCGCGCGTCGCCGCCGGTTCGGTCGTCAGGCGGGTTGGGCGCCTACCGGAGTCCACGCTTTCTACCAGGAGAGCATCGTCAAGGTCTCCTATGCGAGACCGCGCCGAGAGGGTTCATGGAAGAGCTTTGGACGGTACCTGCTACGTGAAGCGGCAACGGTCGAACGCGGCTCGCCGAAGGGCTTCAACGCGGAGCGGAACGACCTCAATCTGGGCCGAACGTTTGACGCTTGGCAGGAGGCTGGAGACCCCCGCGTATGGAAGCTTATCGTGTCGCCCGAGAAGGGCAGTCAAGTCGACCTCGAGCGTCACGCCAAACACCTGATTCGGTCAATGGAGCACGACACGGGGATGCGGTTCGAATGGGCCGGCGTCGTGCATGATGCGACGGACCATCCGCACGTTCACATCGCCATTCGGGGAGTCAGTCGGGATGGGCGTGAAGTTCGATTCAGCCGAGACTACATCAAGCGCGGCATGCGAAATCGCAGCCGCGAATTCTTGACGTCTGAGCTGGGATACCGGAGAGCTCGGGAGCTCGACGCAGCTCGCGAACGAACGCTTCGCGCGGAGCGACTGACCGGCTTTGACATGGCGCTCGAGAGTCGCCGCGATGAGCGCGGCATTGTGGACTTGTCGGTCGGTGGCGCTGCCGGGCGGCGCGGTACTCGTGAACGCCAGAACCTCACCACACGACTGCAGACGCTTCGCGGTTTCGGACTCGCGCGAAGTCTTTCGGGCGGGGCTTGGGAGCTCGAACCGGAGTTCACCGGCGTTCTTTCCGAGATGCAGCTCACGCGCGACGTGACGAAGTCGCTCGGGCGGGGGCGGACCTTCTTTCGAGACAGCCGAGCGCGCGTTCGCTTGTGGCGTCCTGAGGAGAGCGAGAATTCGACCGGGCGCGTGATTGCAACCGGGCTCGATGACGGCACTCAGGAGCCCTACCTGCTAGTCGCCGCAGACGACTCTCTGGTTCACTACGTGCGTGACTCGGACGCCGTTGAGCGACCGGGTCGAATCGAGCTCGGAACCACCGTGACACTTGAGCCCCGTCAGCGTCGAGGGCGGAATCGCAATCGTGCGCACACGGTGGTCCATCCGCACCCTCCCCTGCCCTCTCTGAGCGAATTCGAGTCGGTGCACAATCTGCGCGTGGAGCGTGCCCCGGAACAAGCGCGCGGAAGAATTCGAGGCCGCGTCATCGGGTATGCCCGCGACGGAAAGGAAACGCAGGTGTTGGTGGTCGAAGCCGGCCGTCGGACGCTTGCGATTGCGACTCCTCATCGCGTTGTTGAACCGGGCGAGCGCATGCAGGCGCGAGGCCTGAATCAGGGGCGGAGCGATGCTCGATGGGAAGTGTCCCGGGACACGAGGAAGCGTTCTCGCCAGCAGGAGCGGGGACGATGAAAGGCCGTCCGTGGGAGAAGGCCGAGCGCGGGTCCCGATTCGCCGAATTCGCGGACATGAAAGCGGCTGGCCTGCTGGATGGGGAAGGCCTCTACATCGGCGCGGTGCGTCGCTGGGGCCGCACGTATTACCTGCGTGACAACAGCGCGTCGAACGTGCTGGGTGTTGGCCCGCCGCGGTCTGGCAAAGGGGCGGGCCTTGCCGTGCCGAACTTGCTCTCGTGGCGAGGTTCGGTGTTGGTTCACGATGTAAAGGGGGAGCTCTACGAGCTGACGGCAAAGTATCGCCGCGAGGAGTTGGGGCAGCGTGTCGTGAGGATTGACCCGAGCTCAGATGACGGCACGGCCGACCGGTACAACCCCTTCTCCCAGGTGCGCGTTGGCACGGACCACGAGGTCGCGGACGTCCAAGCCATCTGCGACCTGGTGATGGACCCCTCTGGCACACAGGATGCGGAGCACGACCATTGGCTGGCGGTTTCGGCCGATGTGTTGGTGGGAGTCGCCTTGCACTGCCTGTATACGGATGAGCACCCGTCGCTCGGGTCGATGCTCGACACCATCTCGCGTCCGGGCGCGAGTCTGGAGGACGTCTGCGAGGCGATGCTCGAGACTGAGCATGACCCGGAGTGGTCTCGTGGCTGGATTCATCCTGTGCTCGGGGGGCCAACGGCGACGCACCCAGTCGTCGCGGCCGTCGCGCAAGGACTGCTCCAGCGCAGCGAGAACGAGGCGTCGTCCATCATCTCGACCTGCGTGCGCGCGTGCCGCCTTTACCGGGACCCGATTGTGCGGCGTGGAATCGAGGTGTCGGATTTCGAGCTCAAGGACCTGGGGAGTTCTGATGAGCCGATGACGATATACCTGACGACACCGCCCAACGAGGTCGAGCGGATTCGTCCGCTCTCGCGCATCTTACTCGCGCAGGCGCTTCGTCACCTCACCAGCGACCTCGAGGAGCTCGAGACGGGCGGGGTTCGCGATGCTTCGCGCCAGACCTTGATTCTTCTCGACGAGGCGGCGTTGCTGGGTCGGTCGAACTTCGTTCAATCGGCGCTGAGCTTCGTTACATCGTACGGATGCCGGATGATACTGCTCTACCAGTCGCTGGAGCAGATTGCCGTGTACGGAGCGGCCGAATCGGTGGTCTCGAATTGCTCAGTGCGCGTCTTTTTCGCGCCGAACAAGATTCAGACCGCCGAAACCGTCTCCGCGATGCTTGGCCGTGAATGGGTCAAGCGGCGTTCGCGAAGTCATTCGGGGCCGCGTTTCGGCTTTCTGCTGCCGCATGCCACCGAGTCCGAGCAGGAGTTCGAGCGCGCCATCCTTCCGGCGGCCGAGGTGCTCCAGCTCCCGAACGATACGGAGCTCATCTTCACTCCGAGCGCACCGCCCATTCGCGCCGAACGCATTCGGTACTTCGAAGACCGCGAGTTTGCGCGCCGGGCCGGCATCGACGAAGCGTGAGTAGGGGCGTATGCGGGTGCCCGCGCAGAAATGCGGGCCCGCACCTAAACCCGCGGAAATGCATGGTGAATGATGGCGTGCGGTTCCATCGACGTGCAGTACGCGGGCCCGTGTTTGTCGCGCGAACGCGCGATTTGAGCACTCGTTCGTACTACCACGATTCCTGCAGGCAGCCGCCTCGCCTTTCGGCGAGGTGCGCAAGCTGTAGGAGTTTTCGATGGATGATGCCTTCAACGCGCGCAGCAAGCGCGGTCCGGTCAAGACGCTTCAAGACCTTGTCGTGTTGGTCGTTGGCGCTGGGGAGCCGTACACGCTGCAGGTGAAGATTCGCCCGGACTCTGAGCGGGACATCTTGGCGGCGTTCGAAGTGCTCGATAAGCAGATTCCGGGACGCTCCCTCACGGAGCTCGCGCGTGAGCTCTTCCGCCTGGGAATCGATTCGTTGACCGAGGACGACGAGGCCTCGGACCAGGAATCGGCTGTGATTGCGTCGCTTGAGCTCGTGCACCAGCGACTCGATGAACTCATCGTCGCGCGGGGCACGAACGGTGTGAGCGGAGTCTCGCCTGCGGCGCCCGAGACCCGTTCCGGTGGAGTCGCGCGGTGAACGGCGGCGAGGAAGGCGTGCGGCCGCCCGACAATGCCGTTTCGCTGTTGAAGTTCTTCGACCTTCCGGCACGTGCTGAGTTCGAGGCACCGGACGTGACGGATTTCGGCCGCCAGAATCCGGACGGTCGTCTGTGGCGCCATCGCCATGCGGAAGGTGTGGAGCTCACCGAGGATTTCGTGTCGGACTCGCGCGTGTTGGCGACCATCCAGGGGATTGCTGGCGCCCTTCGCCTGCCGCTCAGCGCCGAGTCGCCCATCCTGGAGACGTTCCTTCCGGGTCTGAACGCTCGAATCGCCGGTTCCATCGGCGGCGCGGGGCCCACCTACACGGTTCGCCGCTTCATTTCGCTTCCCCAGACGCTCGATGAGCTTGCTGAAAGCGGTGTGGCTGAGCGTTGGGTGGTGGAGTCGCTCCGCGCGGCGCTCGTGGCCCAGCTGACCATCATCATCATTGGGCCGACGGGTTCGGGCAAGACGACGCTGCAGCGCGCCATTCTTCGCGCGCTGAGTGAGCTCGTGCCGGTGCGACGATTTGCGGTCATCGAAGACACGGCCGAGCTCTCTTCGCGCGACCTCCCTCACTGCCAGTTCTTCTTGACTGACGAGCACGCCCGGCATCGCGACTTGTGCGTCCACACCCTTCGCCATCGACCGGACTCGGTCATGGTGGCGGAGGCGCGAGGCGATGAGCTCGCCGAATTCTTGGCGATTTCACTTAGCGGCCACCCCGGTGGCGTCTGCGGCATGCACGCCGAAGACCTTCATCACGCGCTGATGCGAATGGAGCAGTTCGTTCGTCAGGGCGGCTTCTCTTCGCCTCGCGAGCTCATCGGTGAGGCTGTCCAACTGGTTGTTCTCTGCGCGCGTTCCGAACGCGGTCCGCGCGTTCGCGGGTTGTTCCGTGTTCACGGCTTCGACGCGCAGAGTGAACGGTTCGAGCTCGAGGAGCTCAAGAACCCAAACGAGGAGAAGGAATGAAGATTCGTAGAACTGAACTGGTGTTGGGGATGCTCGTGGTCCTCTTCATCGCGGGCGACGCGATGGCGGCCACCGGAGGCGTTATCGACGCCCTCGAGGGCCCGCTCCGCACGCTCATCGATAGCCTGACGGGACCGATTGCGTTCGGTCTGGCTCTCGGCGCGACCGTCGCGGCCGGCCTCTATTTTGCGGCTGGTCTCGCAACGGGTGGACTCGTTCGACTGTTGGGCGTGGCGTTTGCCGCGGCCATCGTCAGCAATGCGGAGACGATTCTCGAAGTCTTCGGGTTGTCGGGGGCGACGTTCTAGGTGTCGACCGAAGCATCGGAAGCAGCCCGTCAAAGTGACGGCACGCGCTACGCGCATCCTGTGCGTGGGGCGCTGACGAAGCCCGAGCTCCTGCTCGGTGTGGAACGCCAGACCTTTGTCGGGCTGCTTCTCATCGCCGTTTTGGCGGTACAGGCGACGGACTTTTCGCTTCGCGTGCTCATTGCCGCCGTGGTGGGCTGGGCGGTGGGGCTGCGTGTGGCACGCGCGCTGACCCGTCGTGACGCGTACTACGTGCGCCTGCTCTTTCGCCGCATTCTGCAGCGCTACTACGATGCGCGGCCCGACGTCGGTGCGAGCGGAGGCAGTCAGCCGTGGAGGACCCGCCATGAACTGGATGGGTAGGCTCCGCGGGGCCGGGGTGCGCGAGGGCACGCCTTCGCTGCTTCCGTACGACCGGTTCGTCGACGACGGCATCTGCCGGAACAAGACGGGGGAGCTTCAGGCCCTGTTTTCAGTTCAGGGTCTCGACCAGAGCTCCGCGACGGAAGCCGAACGTTCGGGGCTCCGTGAAGAACTCTCTCGGGGGCTCGACGTACTCCCGCCGCCCGGCTGGGTGCTTCAGATTCTGTGGAATCGCCATCCGGTTCGGCCGTTCTGGCCCGAGAACCAGTTTCAGAACGTGCTCGCGTCCATGATTGATGAGGACGGACGTGCGCGCTTCGGAAGCGGCGCTTTTCACGAGAGCGAGACCTTTCTGGCCGTGAACTACGTGCGACCCGTTGCCGAGACGCGGCTCGACCGAATGATGATGACTGGTTCGCGCCTCGAGTCGGACGCCGCCGAGGCGCTGGCGTTCTTCAAGAGCCACCTTCCCCAGCTCGGCGAGGCACTGCCGGAGCTCTCGCTCGAGATGCTCTCCAGTCGTAAGCACATCGAGGTGCTCTCGAACTGTTTTAGCGGCATTCGTCAGTCGCGATTGATTCCCGATGAGCTGGACCTGGTCGACTTCACGGTCGGGAACGTGCCGTTCATTCGCTCGATTCCCCCCGAAGTGGGCCAGTTCTTGGTGAACGTGCTCACTATGACGGACTTCCCGTCGCACACTTACGCGCAGCGAGTAAGTGAGGCGCTTGAGTCCCTGAACTTCGAGGTGTCTGGGTCGTTTCGCGCGGTGCTGCTGACGAACGACGAGCAGCGCTCTCGAATTGAGCGCGCACGCCGATATAACCGGCAGCGTTCGGACGGCCTCGCCCGCCCTCTTCTTCGCGCCCTTGGTGTCGATGCACCGAATCGCGTGGACCTGGACGCGGGCACGCGGGTGTCGGATTGCGACGAAGCACTTCGCGAGGTCGCCAGCGGCGACTCGAGCTACGTGCTCTTCACGGGAACGTTGATTCTTCGCGGTGAAGACAAGGACGAGCTGGGCCGGCGAACGCGGGTGGTCCAGGAGACGCTTCGAAATCTCGGCATTTCGACCTATGCCGAAGAAGGCGGCGCGGCCGAGGCCTACCTGGCGGCACTTCCCGGAATGCGCGCGCTCGGACTTCGACGGCCGATGCTCTCGATTCAGAGCGTCGCGGACATTGGTCCGCTGACGACCGCGTACACCGGCGAAGAATGGAACCCCTCTCCGCTGATGCCGCCGAAGACACCCGCGGTGTTCACCGCGGTGACGGCGGGCGGCACGCCCTTTCGATTTCACCAGCACTTCGGCGACGTTGGTCACATGCTGATTGCGGCCGCCCCCGGTGGTGGAAAGACCGTGCTCGCGCTTGCCATCGCACTCGGGTGGCTCTGCCATATCCCGCGCTCGCGTGTCTACTTCTACGACAAGGGGCATTCCGCGGAGGCCTTCGCTCGCGCGTTGGGCGCCGACTACGTGATGCCCTGCACTGAAGATGGGTTCCAGCCGGTGTTGGCTCCTCTGGCCGGGGGCATCACCGAAGAGACGGTCGGCCAGGTCGAGCGCATCTTTCGCTCGATTGGCGTCGATGTCGGCGGCCGCGAACAAAAAGACATCCGCGCCGCGCTTGAGCTTCACCAAGAACATGAGGACCGCCGCCTCTCGAATCTTCGATACTTCTTCCAGCTGCCCGAGCTCCGCGATGCGCTCGAGGCGTACACGGCGTGGGGTTCGCCTGGTCGGGTGCTCGACGCCGAAGCGCCGCTCGTCGGCAATCACCGGTTGGTCGTGGTCGAGCTTGGCAACCTTCTCGAAGCGGAAGACGGGCTGATTGCGCCCGTTCTGGAGCAGTTCCAGGCCTGGCCGACGAAGAACGCCACCGGCGACCCCTACGTCGTGATTCAGGACGAGATGTGGCGTGTGCTGCTCAATGAGGACTTCACGGAGCACTTCATCGAGGGTCTCCGGGTATCGCGAAAGCAAAACGGGGCCTACGTCGGGCTGACGCAGAGCACGTCGGACATTCTGAATTCTCCGCATCGGGGTGCCTTCCTCTCCACCTGCCCGACACGAATCTTCACCGCCGACGCGAACGCCATCGACGGGCCGGTGGCGGAGGGCTACCGCGCGCTCGGGTTGAACGACCGCGAGCTCGAGCTGCTGTCTCGCGCGACTCCGAAGAAGCACTACTACGTGTCGAATCCGAAGGGGCGCCGTCTGATTGACCTGGCGTTGTCGGACGTGGCCCGGGCGTTTCTCTGCGCGACTTCGACGGCGGACGGTCTCGAAGCGCGCGAGCTCGAGGAGTCGCTGGGCGAGGGTTGGCAGTCTGAATGGCTCCGCCGTCGCGGGCTGAGCGAATGGGGCAGCTATTTCGAAGACCTTATGAAGGAGATGACGCAATGAATTCGTGTATTCCGACCGTTCTGGTGGTCGCGGCGACGCTGGCGGCGATGGGCGCGAGCGCCCAGGTGGTTCCCGTGATTGACGCGGCGAACCTCCGCGTGAACCAGGGTACGTACGAGGAGAACCGTCGACAGACGAGCCTCGAAGAAACTGAGCTCGAGAACATGGAGACGAACACCGAACGCTGGCGAAGCGCGGGCTCGTGGTCGGAGGTGGGCGAAGTGCTCGGGTTCCTCGCAGAGGTGTCCGAGGACGGCCCTGGGTTTTCTTACGCCCGGCCCGATGTCGATGGCGACATGCGGAACGTCTTTCCTGAGTTCGCACCGAGCGAGGAATTCGGTCGCGACTACGAGCTGCGCGCAAACCGCACCCTGGCGACCCTTCGTCAGTCGTTGGCCGCAGCGTCGTTCAATCTCGGCGACGCCGAGGGGTTGGACTCAATGATGGCGGCCCTGCAGGACCGGAACGTTCGCGCCGCCGGTCGCCAACAGACGCTCCAGGTGTCGAATCAGCTTGCGAGCCATCAAGTCGAAGAGCTCGCGCGTCTTCGCGCTCTGGCGGCAGCCGCCATGAGCGCGCAGAACGTCTACTTCAGCCAGCAGCTCTCGTCGGAAGCAACGGCGCGCGCCTCGCTGCTCGACCTAATTCAAAGTGGTCTCGACGCCGGCGAAGCTGAACGACCGCTGGTGCCGCCGCCGACCTTCTTCATCATTCCTGAGGGCCGATAACTTGATGCGCGCGAGCGAAGCGGGCCATCTGATGACGGTCGTAGTGCTGGTTTCGAAAACGAGAGCGGATATCCGAGGGGCCCTTGTTCGAACTGTGCTCTGGTTGCTGGCCGCGGCCGCGACGTTGGTGGCGACCGAGCTGGTGCTTTACCGGATTTGGGCCGAGCTGCTGCTGTCGATTGAATCGATGCTCGATTCGGTACCGACGTGCTGTTTCTTCTACGAGGGGCGCTAACGCGATGCCGGAAACCGAAATGGTCAATACAGTGGCGGCGCTCTTCGCTCGAACTGGCGCCGATGTTCGAGCGGTTCTAATTCCTGCCGCGCTCTGGCTGCTGGGGGGAATCGCAACGGTGGACATCGCCGTCGTGTTCGGCCGCCGGATGCTCGAGGGCTCGGGGCTCGAGACCGTCGTCGTCCAGCTGGTCTCGAAGTCGCTGATTTGGGGCATCGCATACGAGCTCGTGACCAATTCGTCGTTCTGGCTGCGTGCGGTGATTGAGGGATTCACCGAACTCGGCGTTCGTGCGACGGGTGGCCAGGCTGAGCTCGACGCAGGTGCGGTGCTCGCTGACGGGATTCGACTGGCGATGCTGCTCTATAACGGTGCATTCCAGGCTGCATGGGGCTTCTCCATTCTCGGCGGACTCATCGCGGCCATTGCCAGCGCGTTCGTCGTCTTCGCATTCGCCGCTATTGCCGCGGAGCTCGTGCTCTTCCAGGTCTGGGCCGAGTTTCTGCTTTCGATTTCTCCGGTGTTTCTCGCGCTCCTCGTGAGCCGCGGGACGGCCGGATTCGTGCAACCGCTCTTCTCAAGCCTGCTTGGCGTTGGCGCTTCGATATTCACGCTCTACGTCGTGGTCGGGACCGGTCAATCGCTGTTCGACGGTCAGTTCTCGTCTCTGTTCACCATCGCCAGCCGCTCGGGCGTCGATGCAGAGGCGCTGTTCACGGTCGTCGGGGTGTCCTTCACGTACTTGCTGATTGCCATCTTCTTGCCTCGCCTCGCTGCGGGTCTCGTCAACGCGCCGCCTCCGCTTACGCTCGGAAGTGCGCTGCTCGTGGGCGGTGCGCTGACTCAGCTCACCCGAAGTGCGCTCAATCTGACCAATGACGTTCTCGATTCGGGGCCTGGGTCGCGCGGTCCGAGCGGCCCCCCTCCCCCGCCGCCGCCGATGAGTTCCCCGGACCGCACTGGTTCGCTCGGTCGAACGACGGCCCCGCCAGCGCCACCGAAGAGCGAGCGGAGCAGTGGAGCGGGAAGCACCGGTGCGTCGAGCCCGGACTCCTCTCCGGGAACGAGTGGGACGCGCCGTGGAGAGCGTTCGAGCCGCCCGGCGAAAGCGAACAAGGATGACGAAGGAGGTCAGAGCTGATGAGTGCGCCTGACGAATCGGAAGAGGTGGGGCGCTATCTCGAGATGCGGAAGCAGTATCGCGACCGCTATCTGGATTTGGTCGTCGGCGCGCGCCGCTGGCAAGTGGGCTTCGGCGTTCTCTGCGGCGTGCTCGCTGTAAACGCGGCCGCGACCATCTTTCTCGCGTTTCGGCCCGAGCCGCCGCCGCGAGTGGCCCTCGTCGACAGCCTCGGCCAGGTGAAGACCGTGCAGTTCGTCGGCGACCTGGACGTGCTCCGCTCGCCGTTTGTCGATACCGCGCTGACGCAGTTCGTCACCGGGGCTCGCACGGTGAGCGCGGACCCCGTGGTGCAGAAGAAGGTGCTCGCCGAGGCCTACGGCTACACCAACGACGCCACGCGCCGTGAGCTCGAGGCTCATCACCAAGTCGCCGACCCGTTTGCGATTCGTGAGAAGCGTCTGGTGAGTATCCAGGTTGAGTCCGTGTTGAGTCAGTCTGACGAGACGTGGCGCGTTCGTTGGCGCGAGCGTCATCGCGGTCCGGACGGCGTGCAGTTCGCGGAGACCTTCCACGAGGGGCTCTTCACGCTTGCCCACGTGCCTCCGTCAGAAACCCGCGAACTGAACCCATTCGGCATCTACGTGACGCATTTCAGCTGGACGCAACTGAAGCGAGGAAGACGATGACCCATCCCCCCCACACCGCGGCGTGCGTCGCGTTCGCCCTATTGTCGGTAGCCGTTTCGGGCTGCCAATCTGCGCCCAAGGAATCGCCGGATTTCGAGCCCGCCACCGAGGTCGTCCGCGAAACGGTGACTGTTCCCGTCGCGCCGCTCACGCGGGACGAGGTCGTGGGGCTCTCGGACGATGCCCAGCTGCGCGCCGTCGATGAGATGAAGCGCACGGGCGAGCCGCGCGTCATTCGGCGTCGAAACGGTGTCGTGTTCTACCCCTACGGCGAGTCTTACCCGTTGGTTCGCTGCAAGGTGCTTCGCTTCTGCGAGATTTTGCTGAATGCGGATGAGCGCATTCGAAACGATGGGCTGGCACTCGGCGACGGCGAAGGCTGGGTGATTTCCGTCGCAATGAGTGGCTCGAGCGGCACTGAGCGTGAACACGTGATGGTGAAGCCCATCTACTCGGGCGGCTCGACCAACATGAACATCTATACGACGAAGCGCATTTACCGACTGGGTCTCGTCGCGGCAGACAGTGGTCGCTACGACCGCGTCGTCGCCTTCTACTACCCCCGTGAGTTTGAGACCCGCTGGTCGGAGCGACGCGAAGTCACTGAGCGCACTCTGGCCGCACAGGAAGCAGCGGTCGAGCTCAGCGTGAATCCTGAGGCGCTCAACCACGAGTACCTGATTCACGGAGATGACGTCTCCTGGCGGCCGGTGCGCGCGTTCGATGACGGAAAGAAGACCTTCATCCGTATGCCGGCCGCGATGGCGCGGGGTCGAGCGCCCGTGCTCTACGTCGAGAACAAGCAGGGCTCTCAGCTTCTCACGAACTACCGCACGCATGGACACTTCTACGTGCTCGACCGGCTGTTCGACCGTGCCGTGTTGACGCTCTCGGACGGAGACCACGCAGAAGTGGTCTACATCGAGCGCGGCGAGACGAAGTGTTCGGTCTGGAGGCGTCTCCGTGCTCGATGCTGATACGCCGCTTGACCCAAGCGAATTCAAGCCGCTCTCGCCCGGAGGAAAGGGACCTCGTCGGTTTCTCTCCCCGCGAATTCAGCTGCTGGCGCTCGCCGTCGCGGCCTTCTTCATGGTCTTGGTAATGCTCGAAAGTCGGGATGAAGGCCCCGAGGAAGCGGATTCCGCGCAGAGCATTCGAACTTCGCAGGCGCAATGGTTCGAGGGCCGCGACGAGAGCGTGTTTCAGATGCCGAGTCCACCGGCACCGAAGAAGATGGCGGCGAGAGCGAAGCCCACTCGAGACTTAGAAGCGGCTCGCCGGGCGCCCATCATCGCTTCTGGCGGTCGCTCTCGTGGTGCCCACGCGCCGTTGGTGCCGCAGGTGGCAAGTCGAGGTGAAGGCGGCCGACTGGCACGCAATTCAGGCGACGGGATGCCGACCGGCACGGGCGAGATGCGTGCCTTTCTCGACAATGCTCGCCGGGTTGAGCTGCCCCGGGTTCGCACGCCGCTCGGGAAGCTCGCCCGACACGAAGTCTTACCGGGCACGCTGATTCCGGCGGCGCTCATCGCGGGTCTCGACTCGCAGCTTCCCGGATATGCCCTCGCTCAGGTGACCGAGCACGTCTATGACTCGGTTCGCGGCGACGTTGTGCTGATTCCGCAGGGAAGTCGGCTACTCGGCCGCTACGACTCGCTGGTCGAGGCGGGCCAGTCGCGGCTCCTGGTCGTCTGGAACCGCGTGATTTTCCCGTCTGGGCAGTCGATGCCGCTTGCGGGAATGCCGGCGCTCGACGGGGCGGGATACGCGGGTCTACATGACCGCGTCGACTACCACTACGCGGAGTCGTTCACTGCCGCGCTGTTGTTGTCGGCCGTGTCGGCCGGAGTTCAGTTGAGCCAGGGCTCCTTTTCCGGCCGGGACCGCGAATCGGTGCGAGAAATCATGGCAGCGTCGCTCGGCCAGGAGCTGGGACGCGTCGCCACCCAGGTCATTGAGAACCAGCTGCGACGGCGGCCGACGATTCGCGTTCGGCCCGGATACACGTTCAACGTTTTGGTCACGGACCATCTGGTCTTTCGCGCCGAGGACTTGCCCATGACGAGTGATGGAGAAATTCGATGAAGTTGAAGGCACCCGAGAAGCGCCCGGCTGAGACCGTGAAGCTCGAGATTCCGCCGGAGCTCGGCGGAGAGCTTGAACAGTATGCCGCCTACTACAGCGCGAACTATGACGAAGAAATCGGTCGTCCTGAGATGATTCGCCAGATGCTGACCGTGTTTCTGGGCAGCGACCGCGCCTTCCGCAGCTGGAAGCGTGGGTCCGGGCCACAACCGACTTCCGACGACTCGAAGTAGCGACGACGGTCAGCCCACGGTCGAATGCGATGCGATGGTCGTCAGGGCGGATAGAGGCCCAGCCCACCGGGTCCTAGAAGCGGACTTGGGCGGGCGCGCCCGGGTGTCGTTCCGTAGAAGAGAAGCTTCTTCGCCCGCGTTACGCCCACGTAGAGCACCCGTCTCGCTTCATCGATTTGCTCCTGCGTCCTCGAGTAGCGGTGGGGCAAGACCCCTTCGTGGAGGTCGATGATGAGCACGGCCTCGAACTCACGACCTTTCGCCTTGTGAAGGTTGATGAGACGCAGCGCGTTCTCCGGGTCTGCAAAGAAGGCCAAGTCGGACACCCGCAGGGTCGTGGCCTCATTTCTTCCGCTCTCAATGTCGCGAATCATGTCGGCAACAGAATCGACGACACGCCCCTCGTCGGCGACGGATATCCACCCGTCTTCGCGAATGATGCGCGCTGCTCCACGAACGGACCGCTCGAGCCAGGTGATTGCCTGTTCGTCGGCGCCAATCGGCAAGAAAGTGGCTCGGACGAGCCGCTCAATCGTAAGCCTTCCGCGGAACGCAAAGAGCGACTGTGGAGCTTCTCCAGTCAGGTCGCTAATCAGGAAGAACAGCTCACGTTCAATCTTTCTCACCCTGTCCGGCGTGGGACTTACGGCTTGTGCGCCAAGTTGCTCGGCGAGCGACGCGTAGAAGTGCCGGCGACGGTAGGGCCGTGCGCCGGGACCGACGACTGGGAGACGAAGCGAACGGAGGTCGCTTGCGAGCGGGTACAGACTGAACCACGTCGGGGCGAGGACGGCGGCTTTTCCGAGTTCGATGCCATGCGCCTCAAGCGCCGGAATGAACGTGTCGGTAACCAGGGAGAGGTTGCTCGCGGCTTGGACGTGCTGCGGAATGACACCAAACTTCGAATTGTCCCCTTTGGCCCTCATCGGGTCAGCGCGTGGTTCGAGCAATTCTGCGTGTCTAATGATTTCTTCGCTAGAACGATAGTTGTCAGCTAGAGGGGGTGCGGAACTTGCTCCGACGAAGCGCTGAAAATCGCCCATGAGTCGCGGGTCGGCGCCGGTGAACCCCAGTATGGACTGACGAACGTCTCCGACGAAGAAGAATCTTGTCCTTCCTCCTGCAGCGATTAACTTGAGAATCTCGGACTGCACAGGCGATGTGTCTTGAAACTCATCGACCAGCATCCAAGCATGCTTCGATTGAAGCGCTCGAAGAATCTCGGGTTCGTCCGAGAGCAGTCGAAAGGCATGATAGACAATGCTGGTGAAGTCGAGGTAGCCGCTCTGCTCGAGCTTCTCCCAGAACGCAGCAGCATGCTCGGGCGACAGCGGACGTCCCACCCGTACACCGCCATCCGGAAGTCGGGACGCATGCTCAAGGGCATCACAGGTCGAATACGGGTCGAGGAGAAACTGGGCGGCGATTTCGTTGGCCGCGCCTCGGAACACATCGCTCTGCGGCGCCGCGACCGAGAATCCATCAGCCAACCCGGGAATCTTCCAGCCGTAGGGCGAGATGATGTTTCTCAGGCAGAACGCGTGAATCGTCCCGATTTCGACGCGAGACTCACCCTCTTCATCAACGTATTCACCGACACGGTTCTCGATTTCATGTACGGCCGCATTAGTGTGGGTGATACACGCAACTTTCCGCGTCGAGGACCCGAGCTCATCCACACAACGCAAGAGCTTTGCAATCAGGGTCCGGGTTTTTCCACTCCCAGGACACGCTTCAAGCGAAACGTTCCCCGGCATTTGCACGGCGAACCGCTGCGGGTCGGATAGCTTCAAGGGTTCGGTGTCGCTGGCGCCAGGCGCGCGAAGTTGACGGCTTGCCGCACGTATTCCGGTAGCGCTATGCAGCCTCCGACGTGCTTCGAGAGGGTCTGCGCGAAGCGCGCCTTGCCGACCGATTTGGCAGCGCTTAGAACGGCATCCTTGAAAGTTTCGTCAATTTCGGTCGCGCCGCTCTCAATGATTGCTTTTGCGAGTGTCGCGACCTTCTTCTTCCCGAGCTCCGCACTTGCCGCCTGAATTGCGGGGACGAGAGCTGGGATGCAGATTTCTCGTTCGAACGTGGTCTCCCCGAGAAACACCTTTACGAACTCATTCTGGAGCTCGTACAGTTTTTCGACGCGCTTTGGACTCGGCGTGGTGTCGGCGTCGCTCGGCTTCAGGTCCTTGTCGCCGACCACGGCACAGCGTTTTCTAATCGCCTCAGGTCCGAAGAGCTTCGCATAGCTCGCGAAATGGGTGCCGTGAATCGGCACCACCGATATGCCCTCACGGTCGAGGTCGACACCCATTGCAGCTCGAATCATCGGCGGCAACAGGAACGCCTCTGCCGGACCCTCGACCAGAATGAGAGAGCGCGCGAAGAGTAGTGACGAGCGCGTTGCGTCGAGGTAGCGCTCAAGGTCGGCTACTTCACGCGGTTTTAGCTCCGCACTGCTTGTAGGCTTCGTCGCGGTCAGCACGGCACCCGGTGAGCGGGTCAAGGTCACCACCGACGAGAGTCTCGCCTTGGATGTGACGTGCGTGCTGTGCGTCGTCAGAAAAGATTGAAAGGGTTTGTCCTTGAGAACGTCGTAGAGGGTTCGCTGCAGTTGGGGGTGAAGATGTGCCTCCGGCTCTTCGACCAACAGCAGCTGGCCGGCGACGCCATCGTCCTCCACGCGCTTCTCGAAGAAGTGCAACAACATGCTGATGTAGAGCACGTTATTGAGGCCAAGTCCGTTTCGGTCCGGTTCGAAGTCCGAAGAGAACGGGTCGGAGAGAAGCACTCGCAAGGCACGTTCAATCGTCGAAAAGGATGGCTCCGCAATGCCAAGGCGAAGTCCCATCGAGGAGGCCGGTCCGGTCGTATCGGTGAAGGCTGTGGATAGGTTGGTGCCGATGGTCTCGAGCGTGGGGGATTGACCAATCTGGTCGTTGGCGGTCTTGAGAACTGCGACGAGTGCGTCTTGCTCGGCCTCGGGGATGTCAGCGACTTCTAGAACACGACTCAGGGGTGATGTTCGAATGCCTCGTAGGTCGCGCTCAACGTCTCGCAACGGGTGGAGGAACGTGACGTGAAACGCTTGCAAGTGACCGGCACGTACCGAACACCCCGTCTCCTTGTCCCACGTCAAGTCGGCTGGGTCAGTGTTGCCTCCGCCTCGAAGTTCCCACGCGTAGTCTGCGTGATTAAGCTCTCCGGGCTCGAACTCGTCATTTGCAAGCGCTTCGCGCGCCGATTTTCTGGGCCGGAATCGATAGGTGAGGCGCGCGGTCCCATCCCCGACGAGCCATTCGCTGACGAACGCCGATTCCTTCTCATTCTCTGCCCAATCAGAGAACTCGACGGAGATGGTCACTTCGTTCGGGTAGGTGAGGTCAACGCCGGTGCGGAAGTCACGCTCGTCGAGGGTGCGTGCGTAGAACGGAAGCGTTTGGTCGAGCACCAGTCGAAGCGCCTGGAAAAGATTCGACTTGCCGCTGTTGTTCTCGCCGACAAAGCTGGTCGGGCCGGTCGAAAGGTTGATGTCGAGGACATCAAAATTTCGGAAGTTGCGGATGAATAGGCGAGAGATGTACATCAGCGGCACCCGGCCTTCGTTCGCGAGTCCATTGGCCGATGCCCAACAGTGACCCTAGGTTTAGGTAGTGCTCTAGTTCGAGATTCCCGCCGTATCGCGAGCGCGACCGTTGCTGGTCATCCCCTTCTCGAGGTTCGCAAATCGTTCATCGACCCACCCCCGGGTCCAATCGAGCTTGGCCGACGGCGCCCTACCCTGCTCGCAAGCTTCGATTGCTTCAAGCAACTCAATGCCGAGGGACTCACACCAGGACAGCGCGTGCTCGGCTTCATCCGCGGGAACGTACTTGTAGTCGCGACCCGTCTGAACTGCTTGGCAGGAATCCCACCACCGAGACCGAAGTGCTTCGAACTCTTTTAGTAGGGCATCGCCTCCTGCTGTTCGGGCGGTGACGAACTCGCGACCGTGGAGGCATCGCTGTACATGCTCGCGCCGCTCGGAATTCTTCGTTTCCTCGTCGTAGTGAGTTAGGCAGAGTCCTGCAGCGTACAGCGACGATTCACAGCGATATCGTCGGCAGATGTTTTTTCGCCTTCGGCTCATTGTGGATACCGCCTTTCCGCAGCGCCAGCTTCAGTCAACCCCTCCGCAAGCGTACTGGCTCTCGCTTAGGTTAGTCGACGCGCTCTTGACGCTCCAGAGACGCGTCGGCGATTCAAGGTTCCCGGTCTGCCGTATCGCCGTAGGCGGTCACCATTCCGACGCATGGCTCCAGCACGCGCTCGATTTCGGGTTGCAAACCGAGCGTGCGCACCAGTGCGAAGACCTGGACCTCGACTTGCGGAAAGGCCTCCTTGAGGACCGAAGCCGCACCGAGAGAGGTGTTGCCCCTAGTAATGACGTCGTCGACGAGGGTGATTCGCTCAGGGTGCAAGAGCGAAGCCTCGGCCGTCATCGTCTCAAGGTGTTGTCGCGCGGTCGGCCGCTCACCTGGTGGCGCCGTCGCTGATTTCTGGACCACTTCGGTGCGATGAAGCAGTTCGTGGACGCCGGCACCAAACCCCGCGGCAGCCAGATGGTCAGCGATGAGCCGACCTGGCCAAAGTGCGCCGGAGAGAAGTGGTGCACTTCGAGGCATGGGAACGAGGGCACAACCGGGACCAAGCATCTGGCCGAGCCCAGAAGAGGCGGCGTGCTCGAGCAAACGCTCCATGGCGAGTTCGAGCGTTGGGGTGTGGCCGGCCTTGATGTTTCCCACGACGCGCCGCGAGCGAATTGATGGCTCTTGAGAACCTCGCGGGGAGTACACGAGGAGGCTCCCGAATGGGACCTCAGAAACTAACGGCCTCACCACGGACGCCTTCCGGAATCTCTGCCAAGACGTGGTCGAGGTTCTCGCGGGACAATACCTGGGCGCCGTAGCTAATCATTTCCTGGGGCCACGACAGGTCGGAGTTCTTGGCGACGCTCTCCATCAGAAAGAGCAGTCGACCGAGCCGAAGCGCTTCCCACCCCTGGTGGAGCGTTCCACTCTTTTCCCCAGCCTCGATTATGACCGTGGCGTCGCAAAGAAGCGCCATCGTGCGATTGCGCATGGGGAAGTTCTTACGCGCCGACGGGTAGCCGACGGGAAACTGAGAAACGACGAGCTGCTCGCGCATCATGCGCTCCTGGAGCTCGCGGTTCTTCTTCGGGTAAAACTCGTCAAGCGAGGTGCCGAGCACGCCAATCGTGTGTCCGCCTTCCGCGATTGCCGTCGAATGCGCCTCGGCATCGATGCCTTCGGCAAGTCCGCTCACGACTGTGATGCCGTGCTGGACGAGGGCTCGGCAGAAGAAGCGCGTGCGGGCACACGCTTCGGGTGACGCCTTTCGGGAGCCAACCACCGACACGCGAGGCCCCTGACGGAGCAGACCGATGTCGCCTGCGGCGAAGAGCTCAGCGGGCGCGTTCTTCTGTTCGATGTCGTTCAAGTCACCGAGCAGTTCCTGGGGTGTGTATCTCTCGTGCGGCATATTCCCTCAGGGGGATTCTCTCACGCACCCGAAGTGGCTGCAACAGCCACACCAGGCATGAGCGCCCTCCCCTACCCCCGCTTCGGCCGCCCGGCGGATTCGATGGCATCCCAAAAAATCTCGGCCAGTTGATACTCGTAGAACGCCATTCCGAGGCGGTCCTTCGGCGCGGGTCGCTCGAGCGCATGAATGGCTTCGAGTCGGTTGTCGAGCTCGCCGTTCTCTTGGGCATGCTCGAGCAGAAGCAGAAGCGCCCTGGCAACCGACGAGAACTGGTTCTGCTTTCCCGTCAGCCAATACGTCAGCTTCGTGTAGTGCTCACGCTCGCTCTCGGTGACGCGTGCGCGCAAGCTCGAGGTCATGGCTTCGAGTGCTTGCGGCGCCGGTGTGGGGTCAGGTTCGGGTTCCGGTGCAGGCGGCTCGGGCGGGAGGACCCGCGTACGCGGCTCGGGCCGGGTCGCCGTCGCAAGCTCTCGCTTCGGTGCAATTGCGCGTCGCGCAATCTTCTCAGCGGGCGCTTCTGCGTCGGCCGTTTCTGCAGCCGCCCTCGCACTCGGTGCCTTGGATTCGGCTTTCGCGGCAGCGGGCACTTCAGCCGCGTCGGTGTCTTCGCCCTTTTCCACTTCGGCGGTTCGTTGCTCCGCGGTGGAGCGCTTGTAGCGTTCCATGTGCGAGGCCACCGGATTGAACGTCTCGTCGACAATCGGTGCGCGCTTAGCCATTCACGACCTCCTCCGCGGCGAATTCACCGACGTCCGACGGCGCGACCGCCTGCTCCGAATCCGCTTCGGGGGGTGGCGTCGGCGCTGTTAGTTCTTCGCCCCGAAACGACGCGATTCGTTTTTCAACGTTCGCTGCGAGTTCGCGGAAGGCATCGGTGACGGGATGAGAGGGTTCGATGTCGAAGATGCTCTTACCGACGGTCTGCGCCGTGGGAATTACGGTCGAGCGCGGGATGTTAGGCTCGAGCGCTTCGTCGGGAAACGTCTTGGCAACGTACGCCAGGAGCTCGCGCGAAAGCCGCGTCCTTCTGTCGACGGCTCCGACAACGACGCCAAGAATCTCGAGCTTCTCGTTGCCGTGCTTGCGCGCTTCGGTGATGTCTTCGATGGCTTCGCCGAGACCCCGAATCGCAAGCCCTTCCGGAATCGCGACCAGAATGAAGTAGTCGGCCGCCATGTAGGCCAGCACGATGGGCAGCGGGGCCGAGGGCGGCGTGTCGAGCAGGATGTAGTCGTAGCTGCCGCGCAGCCCATCGATGACGGGTCGCAGGCGGTCAGTGAGATTGGCGAACTTGCTTGTGCTCTCTCGAAGCCGCGTCTCGAGGTCTTCGAGCTTTCGCCCACCGGCGAGAAGCTCGAGTCCAGGCGGAAGTTCCACTTCGGAGTCACGCGCCGAGATGGCCACATCCTTTGGGTCCTCATCATCGACGAGCACTTCGAAGGTGCCAAGGAACGCTTCGGGCTTGATGCCGAGGTGCTTGGTGGCACCGGCGTTCACATCGAGGTCAATAATAAGAACTTTGCGACCGCGCTCGACGAGAGCCCGAGCCAGCTCGACGGTGGTCGAGGTCTTGCCGACCCCGCCCTTCTGGTTTCCGATGCCGATAACGACGGTCTCTCGGTCGGGAACCTCGTTGGTCGAAGTTTCGATGGACGTTTCCATAGGACTCACCCCCCAGTGAGATGCAATTGCTCTCTAGCTACCGCGCTACGTAGCCCGCGTCCTGCGTAGCCTGGTAGCACGCGTCCACTATAGTACGGGGTCTACGGTGCGGCAAGAAGAAAACGCCGCCACCGTGGGTATTTGCAGGCGGAATTGCCGAAAGCTGTAGAGGCCTCGACAAGCTGATTTTCTCTTCGAGCCGGTGCCCAACATTCGAATGAGTGAAAGTCTTCACCACGGCGATTCTAGGACTTCTGAGAGGGGGTCGGTGGTCGAGCGCGAGCGGCATTCAAGTGCTTTGCCGTCACGAACCGCGCCGACCGTGGAGATGCGTAGCTCGATGACTCGCGAGCCCTCGTCCTCGCGTGCTACGCGGCTACGTAGCTCGCGTCCACAGGGACTACGTAGCGCACTTCGCCTAACGCTACAGCGCTACGTAGCTCGGTAGCCTTACCGCACTCGCGCTACCGAGCTCGCGTGACCGATAGCGCGGTAGCCACAGAGCTACACCGCTACCTATAAAGGGCTTTTTCGATTTCGCACTAGTTAGGTGTTAGTTTAGAAGTTGCCCGCGCTACGTAGCCCGAGTAGCAAGAAATCCCTTGCGCGTTTACTTTAACTGACCTAAACGAGACAAGAGTCGGCGCGGAATGTGTCGGCTGACAGGGGGATGTGCGGGGGGCACATAGAGAGAGGGAATCGCACTACACGTGCGCAAACGAAAAACGGCGCCAGAAGATGGCGCCGCTCTTCTCGGGTAGTAGGACCC
>Ga0316209_1001348_pt1 | contig 26334 bp, 21 predicted proteins | sample 6monopyrite_MG_FD_204945 | JGI IMG/M metagenome (GOLD analysis project Ga0316209, IMG submission 204945) | Microbial mat bacterial communities from mineral coupon in-situ incubated in ocean water Damariscotta River, Maine, United States -... | ecosystem: Environmental > Aquatic > Marine >...
AGATTCCCTGAATTCTGCGGGATACTGCTTGTATTTTCTTGATGACATTTTTTCTATTCCTTATTTTAGACTTTTATACATTTTCTGTCCGGAATAGTGTAGCCACATCAAGATGATGATTTCAGCCAATTTGAAGCATTTAACTTTAATGGTGATGACTGGACGATTTCAGGAACATCAACCTTAGGAACAACCACTTTAAATAGTGGAATCCTTACAAATAATGGTTCTATAACCTCAGATGTAAATATCGGTGCATTAGCAACATTTGGCGGAACAGGAACAACAACAGGTAACATTACAAATGATGGTAATCTTTCCCCCGGCAATTCTATTGGGACGTTAAATATAGTCGGTAATTACACTCAAAATGCTGGAGGTGATCTAGCCATAGAGTTCGATTCTACTAATTCGGATTTACTAAATATTACAGGATCGGCCACATTAGACGGCAGTGTTTCCTTCACTGAAATAGCAGGAGGAACACTTGATGGAACAACTTACACATTTTTGCAAACCACGGGCGGTATTGCGGGATCATTTTCTAACATTAACAATCCATTATTTTTTACGACTAATGTTAATATTGGCGCAAATGACGCGACCGTAACCCTTAACCGCATAAAAACAGTAACCGCAGCAACAAATTCATCAGAACAAGCTATAGCAAATAGCCTGGATAGTATCTTAGCATCAAACCCCTCTTCTATCGCGGAAATTGATACTATCTTAAATAATTTAAGCGATAACGCAGCTGCATCTGACTTCTTGGCATCACAAAGCGGCAACATAGTATCAACTTCAGTAGCCTCAACTACATCGGCAATTCAACAAGTTGGAACAGTGGTACAAAGTCGTTTTTCATCGCCTAATGGCTCAAGCCCAACAATGACAGGGTCATCATTCTCTGCACCAACATCTTCCAGTAACCTATCATCAATAGCCCCTGCGGCTGGTGGAGATGATGACTCACAAAACAATAACGATGCCTTGGGCTTAAAAATAATTCCATTATTTAAACCACAAAAAACCGCATGGATCGAAGCAAGCGGTGGGTTAGGTAAAGTTAATAGTGACAGTAACGCCAGAGGAATGAGTTATAGAAACTTTTCAACAACCGCAGGAATAGAAACAGATTTAAATAAAGATATAAAAATTGGCGCATTCGGATCTTTTTCACGAACTAACGGCAAAGTTAAAGGGCTTGACGATAAAAGCAGAACTGACATTTACCAAGCTGGGTTATATGGCTCTAAAAAACTCGATAATAGCTGGCGTTTAAATGGTTCTGCTGCTGCGTCCTTCCTTAATTTCAAAACAACAAGAAACACCGCAATCGGTACTGCGGAAGGTAAATTCAAAGGTATTGGAGCTTATGCCCAAGCCGAAGCATTATACGATATTCCAATTTCAAATGGCTGGGTTTCTCCGTTTATTGGCTTAGAAAGCAGCTTAATACATCACCAAAGCTATACTGAAAAAGGGGCTGGAGCATTAAACCTATCCATTGCATCTAACGTAGTTCCTAAATTTGCTTCAAGATTAGGGTTAGAAATAAGAAAAACATATTTTAACCCATTAGGCGAAAACAGAGCTTTTAATATATCATCATTGGCTCGCCTATCATGGGCGCATGAATTTACAAATAACAACACTACCTCACAAGTTAGCTTTGCATCAAACCCTGCATCATTATTTACAAGCCAAGGGCCTGAAAAGAAAAGGGATTCCTTACGCTTTAAACTCTCCACATCATTCGCAGGCAGTGATAATGATAAAATATCGGGATATATAAATTACGATGCCAATGTAACAACCGAATCTTATGGTCATTCTATAACGACAGGTATTCGTATAAGATGGTAATATAACCGCTCATTCATATTATGGCTTGTTAGATATGTTATCAAAATACGGAAAAATAGTTTTAGAATATAAGGGCTATAGCCTTATAAATGTTTTCCAAAATACTACGCCTGATTTAAGACAAAAAATAGTGGATTTCTGGGAAATAAATGCCGCCCTCCCCGATAACACAGATCCCTATGAGCGCGCATATCAAGTGGCAATTATTGTAATGAATAATCAAGAAGACATCATAGGTGTAACAACCGCGTTTGAAGATATATTCCCGCCATTTCCAATAGATGGGCTAGAGCAAAAAAAATATTTCTATTACCGCTTTTTTATACAGCCAAAAGACAGATTGCCTGAAATGTTTGTTTTCATGACTGCGCATACATATGATTTACTAAAAGAAAAACAAAGCGCAATGTCTGGAATAGCCTTTATAACTGCCAACAAAAAACTAATGCGCCGCGGGTTAATAAGAAAATTGGCAAAAAATAATTACATATATGCAGGAAAAACTAAAACAGGATTAAACCTTTATTATAAAGATTTTTAACTTTCATATATTGCCTGATACGCATTTCTATTGCTCATAAGCATATGCCTAATTATAGTCACTAATAATTTTCAAAGGGAATTTTTGTGCCATGAGTGATAACAATAATAAAGATGATGATGGTAAAATCGTTAAATTTCCAGTTGGCAAGGAAAGAGGGCAGCTAATAAAACGCAAAAACCGCGAAGAAAAATCAATCTCAAAAGAAACTGAAAAACAGCGTAAAGAGCGCGAAAGATTAGAAGAAGAATATCGCCAACAATATAAAAATGAGCAAGCCGCAAGAGCGCGGCTGCAAGGGAAAATAGCTCAAAACAGCGCCGCGGGGACACAACCTTTTATAAATTGGGATAAAGTTCCAGCCTTTACTCGCTCTATCATTGCCGTATTTTTAGTAATTCAAATTGCTATGTCATTTTTAATTAACGATGCAACGCGCCTTGACATCATATCGCATTATGGCTTTGTTCCCGCCTATTATTCAGGTGCAATTCCATGGAGTTGGAGCGCGATAATTGCGCCATTTACAACAATGATTATTCATGGTGGCTGGATACATGTTCTTGTCAACAGCGTTATGATGGTTGCTATGGGGGTACTTTTTGAACGTCAGTTCGGGGCAAAGCGTACGCTTATTTTCTTCCTGCTTTGCGGTATGGCTGGGAATTTGGTTTATTTCATCCTTAACCCTGCCCTAACAGCCCCTGTGATTGGTGCATCAGGCGCGATAAGCGGACTATTTGGTGCGGCGGTGATGATGATGAACTCAAACGGTATGACTGGGTCTCAAAATAGAGGGCCATTGCATTTTATATTGCTATGGATTTCAATCATTGTTATTTTCGGAATGCTCAGCGCGGATACAGCGTGGCAATCTCACCTTGGTGGTTTCCTTGGTGGCGTAGGTCTGTTCCAACTCTGGCGCACTGGAAAAATTAGGTTTTGAGAGAGATAGAACGGGATAAGAATGTGAAAATGAAAAACAGTGTGTTTGGTATGCGTTTGGACTTCAACTTGGCCTGTTTGACTACACGCGATGGGTACAAGTTGGAAAAGGACTGTATAAGTGGAATCAGAAACTTCCAGTAGCAGCAGGAGGAAAAGGCAAAGAATACTTGCCTCAATTTGCTAGTGTGTCTAGACAGTTAGCCACTTTTTTTCCCTATGGCATGTATGTTGATTTTCATAACCCTAAATATCTTATCATGTTTTCTGATGATGTTAATAGAACGTTTGATTTATGGGAAGAACGACTAGACAAACGTACGGATGATGGAAAATCAAGAGTTTTATTTAATAAGATAAAAGATGGCTATGAAGGATGTTTGTCTCTTCATACCAAGAATAAAGAAACGAACAATATTTCAGCAGTTTTTACAATTATTGATGTAAAGAGCCACCATGCTCAATACTGTATGGCAGCTAATTTCTATAAAGCTCTTGGCTTATATGGATACTCAGAAGGACAGCCTTTTAGCTTCCTATCTGATAAGAATCAACAAGAAATAAAATTTACAAAATTGGATAAGTTTTTGCTTTTTCTTTTGTATCAAGAAGAGTTCAAAAGTGGCATGCAACAAGATGAGATTAAAAATATATTTGAAAAAGTTTATGACAGATCAAAGAAAGATTTCTTACAAAAAATAGAGATAACAGAAAACAAATTATAACTATGAAATTCCCCTGATAACACCATACCTTATCTCTTACCTAACAACTTCCAATAAAGGGGCGGTCATTTGGTGCGGGGCGCCGAGCAATGAGGAGTGAACTGTACGGCCTTGTGCAAAATCCCAAATAATTGTGTTAAATAATCCTTGATCAGAAATTGGCGTCCATTCATCATAAATACGACCAGTTTCAGAGCATATCCACACGCGTTCTCGCGGGGCATCTGCGGCTTTTTCCAACCATTCACGTACCTTGGTGTCGTCGTGAGTCGCACGCTCTTCCAATCTTGCCCATAATTTATAAAGCGAAACATTGGGTCTTATACTCTCTGCCTTTTCAATATGTTTGCGCGCCTCGCCCCAAAGCCCTTCTTGGATCATTACATTTGCCAAAGCTTGCAGACCTTCAACACTTTCAGGATTAAGAGCCAGCAATTTTTCAAACCAGCGCACCCGCGCCATAGGGTCATTATCTTTTGGCGCTTGATAAGCATCGCCCCATAATGCAACTAATCCAGGGTGAGGGCTGCGTTTCCATGCTTTTTCAATCAAAGACACTGCCGCCTTATGTTTTCCTCGCTCTATATACATGTGCCCCAAACGTAAAGCCGTAGGCAGGAAATTGTCATCAAATTTATATGCCTTGTTAAGTGCACGGAAAAACAGCTCCTCCTGCCCTGCTTGTTTAAGGTCTTCAGCTTCGGCCAGCAGCATTGCAACGCGATCACTTTGCGCTTTATTAACGGCAATCGCACCCGCCTTTTCCGCACGATATAAAATTTTGCGCGCACTATCCCAATTATGAGCCTTAATTTCTAAATCATACACAATGCATAAAATCCAACCTTGCTTTGGGTAATCTTCTAATGCTTTATGCCCAAGTTCAAGCGCACTTTTATAATCTCCATGGTCTAATGCAGATTGTAATAACCCACGCACCCCCATAAAAGAAGCGTCCTTACTATCCATAAGGGACATAAATGCCTTTGACGCTTTCATTTCGTCGCCTTTAAGACGCGCTGCCTGCGCCTCTAGCAGTAACGGCAGCGGATTATCATTGCTTAAAAACTCTTTTGCGCGATGGGCCTGATAAGACGCACTTTTTGCATCACCTGCAGCAACCGCGCTTAAACCAATAGAAAGAGCTTTCAACCCCTTATCCTTATTGGTTATATCACGATAACGCGAAAGGTTTTTAGGTAAGTCCATCATTCCCTTAACAATCGAAAAGATAACAATCCCTGCAACCACAAGCACCAGCAAAGCAAATAAGAAAAAGCCAATATGGAACGTAACATCATAGTCCAACCACTGAATCTTAATCTTACCAGGGTGTTCGGCAATCCAAACAACGATGCCGACAACGATGCTTATCTTAACTAAAGTTAAAAGTGCGCGGATCATATTTCTTCCTTATCATTAAAAAGTATTATTTATAAATCGTTACGCAAAAAATACTAACGCGCCTGTTTTAGTGGTTTTGCCCCGCCTAAAAGGCCAGTTCCAAAATTTGCAGACATTGCATCTTCTATCAAAGAATCCAGTTTACGAGAGCTAATCATTTTCTCTGCCTCTTTTATCCAAGGGCGCAATGGGTCAAGCTCTGTTGCTCCGAGTTTTGAGCGTAGTAAGTTAAGAGCATCAGGCCACTTATCCTTATCAATAAGATTTTCTGCCTGATTTAATGTCGCTTGGGTTGGTGTTCCAGTTAAAAGCTCACCATCTTTTTCTACTTTAAGTATCTCATTAAACTTAGCCGACATTTTATCACCGAATGAAACATCTTCGCCGCGTAAAGAGGCCGCAACGGACTCACCTGCAATGCTCTGAAACTCTTTCCTTAAACCAGTTGCGGTTAAAATTCCATCTTTAGAATAAGGCGCAAGCTTATCTATTGCCGCGCGTAACTCTACATCATCTTCACCAATCATATTTTTAAGCAACTGCAAATCGCCATAAAATTGCTCATCACCACGATTTAATGCAGAGCGAACTTGCGTCATGGCTAATAGCATTGCACCAGCCTTTAACTCATTTTGCGGAACATTAGAAAGGCTTTGCTGTAGAGAATCATTCTTTGATCTCGCCATATCAATCATCGCATTTAATTGAGATTCATCTTTATCTCCTGAATTTGCGAATATAGGAAGTAGCGCGCTAACCGAGCTATCTAGTGTCTTTTCACCCATCATGCTATTACGCATTTCATCAAAACGTCCCTTTAGAGCGTAAATACCATCTTCACCTGTAATTTCAGAAACATAAGTCTGCAACTGCTCAACACGTTTATTTAAACCAGATTCATTTGTTAAATCACTTGAAAATTCCTTTACAGATTCAACAGTATTACCAAGAGCATTAGTTGCCTGAGAAGCTTGCTCCTTTAGCTTTGCTAATTCTTCATTCCAGTTTTCAGGCACAAGCCCCTTAAACGTAGTTTGCTCATCTTTCATTGCCGCAAGTTCTGATTCTAATTCAGAGATACGCGATTGGCTTTCTTCGAATTTTTGATTTTTTGGCTTTAAAATACCAATAGTGGCTGCGCCAGCTAGCAAGAAAAGGCCGGCCACAATAATTATACTTCTGTTGACTGTTTTTCTTTTAATTTCAACATTAATCTCTGTGTGATCATTGCTTATGTCCGTTTTATTATCTGGACTTTTTGTCACAACTTTGGGAGCAAACTCATCAATTTTCACAACAGAAGATGTATCTTTATTCTCTTCGACTGATTCAGCAGCCCCCTGCTCTTGCACTTCACTAGAAGTTTCTTCTTCAACTTTTTCAACTATAGATTCAGCGTCAGATTCAGATGCTTTATATTCAACATCTGGTTTAACTGCCCCATCTAATAAATCGGATATATCTATTTCATGTTCATTAGCAGAGCTTATAATCAGATCCTTACGAGTAGCAGGTATAACGCCGCGTTTTTTCCAACCTTGAATAGTGGTAACAGCAACATTTATCTTAGAAGACATCGGGCGTATGCCACCAAATTTTTCAATTATATCTACGGCATTTTCAATCGGCTGTTTTCCTGAATTACTCATTTTTAATATTCCTTCATTTATGGTGCATATTTATTAGTAACACATACGCAAAAGGTTAGACAAATATCTAATGCCATCTATGCGTACATTAGATTTCATATGCTAACGCTATAACTATCAACAGCGACTAACATACCCTCTATATCAGGGCTAACTGATACGAAAGAATGCCCCTTTTTAAAATCTATATTCATGCACTCTAGCACGCTATGAGATATGCACAACACATGAATCTTATCCAAATCCACAGGATTTTTCCTATTTAAAATAGATAGTAATTGAACAAAGTTCTCTGCTGTACGTCTTGAAAAAAAAGTAATCAAGCAATCATTATTATTTGATATGTAATTCAAAAAATTATCAGAAAAGCTATCAACTTTTTTTGCCTCATAACACACAGCTTCAGTAACTGTAAAATCATTATTTTTCGTCAAATCTAAGGAAATATCCTTACCCCGTAAATACAGGAAATTCTTAACACAGTGCTTATTGATTAGCTCTAAAAGCTCCGCTGAGGTTTTTGCTATTTCAATTATATGCTTAACGCCTATATTTTCTAGTTTCTGCGCGGTTTTTTCTCCTACGCAATAAAATGGAATATTCTTTAAATTAGGATTTTTTTCAATAACATGAAGTGCATTAGCACTTGTAACAATCACACCCCCGTATTTTTGACTCTTCTTTATATCCACATCAATATGGATAATTTCAAGCATCGGCTCAAAAATTATATCCGTTGCCTTTATCTTATCTATTTTAGATATAATCATTGAGGCAAATTCCTTGCCTTGATCAATGGGTCTGGTAATTATTATTTTACTGCCCATATTATTGACCTTTATTGGATATAATGTCGGCAGGAACTATTTGTTTTAGGTGGTTTCCTACCATAATCCCTAAAGCGATAGCATCATCAATACTACGAACTTCTCCTCGTTCCTCACGATACCATTTATCCTTACCATCAGGTGAAATAACACAAGCCCGAAGATAAATATTACCATTATCTAACTGCGCCATTACACCTATGGGGGTATGGCAAGAACCATTTAGCTCTCGAAGAACTGCACGCTCACATTCAATGCACAGGATTGTATTTAAACAAGAAAATTGGCTAATAAAGGATAATTTATTAATATTATCTTTGCGCACCTCAATACCTACAGCGCCCTGAGCAACCGAAGGTAACATATCATCAATATCAACCACAGAGCTAACCTCCTCCATAAGACCCAAACGGGACAACCCTGCAACTGCCAAGAATGTTGCCTCAACCTGACCTTCACGAAGTTTGGATATACGAGTTTCAACATTACCTCTAAATGGAACAACTTTAAGATCAGGGCGTTTATTAAGCAAAAATGCCTGCCTACGCACACTAGCCGTACCAACAACACAACCACTTGGTAAATCATCAATATTTTGGCTACTATTAGATAAAAAAGCATCTCTACAATCTGCACGCGGTAACATAAATGGAATAACCAAACCTTCGGGCAATATTGTTTCCATATCCTTCATAGAGTGAACAGCAATATCAATTTTACCGGCTAAAAGAGCCTCTTCAATCTCCTTCGCAAATTGAGCCTTACCACCCTCCAAAGCATCAAGGCGCCTCTCCCCATCACTAGGACACCAATCGCCAGAAGTGTTTATAATTCTTATAGTTGCTTCAATATTTTGGCCAATATTAACTATTTCAGACTTAACTTTATTTGCCTGCCACAACGCCAAAGGCGAACCACGCGTTCCTATCACTATTTTTTCGGGGTAAGTATATTGAGGTTTGACACTCATCTCTATCGCCTTTATCTGTTTATATATGATCGTTTTAGGCATTGAAACAAGCTGTGATGAAACAGCTGCTGCAATTGTTACCGACAATAGAGAAATACGCTCTAATGTCGTGTTGAGTCAACTAGAAGAACACGCTGTTTATGGCGGCGTTGTTCCCGAAATAGCCGCGCGCGCGCATATTGACCATATTGATAAAGTTATAAAGGCCGCAATAGATTATGCAGGCATTAGCTTTAATGATTTGGACGGCGTAGCAGCCACCTGCGGGCCTGGTTTAATTGGCGGGGTAATGATTGGCATGATGAGCGCAAAAGCCATCTCCAGCGTTCTTAATATCCCCTTTATAGGCGTAAACCACCTAGAGGGGCACCTGCTAACCGCACGCTTGACCGATAATATAAAATTTCCCTATCTGGTTTTACTGGTTTCAGGCGGACATACTCAAATATTAGTGGCTGAAAGCCTTGGCAAATATAGAAGACTTGGAACTACTCTTGATGACGCCGCGGGCGAATGTTTTGATAAAAGTGCTAAAATGATGGGGCTGCCCTATCCGGGGGGGCCTAATATAGAGAAAATAGCCAAAGAGTGTAGTAATATCGATCAAGCAATAAAGCGATTCCCCTTACCAAGCCCAATGAAGGGAAGAAAAAACTGTGATTTTTCTTTCTCAGGTTTAAAGACTGCTGTGCGGCTTCATGTTGATAAACTACCAAGTGGCGCTCTTGATAAAAATGATGTAGCCGAGCTTTCATGTGCCTTTCAAATTAAAACAGCTGATATTTTGGCCGACAGGTGCAAAAACGCTATCAAGCTATTTTTAGATGAATATGGCAATAAAACAAACACCCCGACATTGGTTATTTGCGGAGGGGTATCCGCCAATAAAACCATATTCAAACAGCTAGAAAATATAGCATTGGACAATAAAATGCAGCTATGCGCCCCGCCTTTAGATTTATCAGGAGATAATGGTGCGATGATAGCATGGGCAGGAATTGAGCACATGAGAGCTGGACAAAGTGATCCTATGGATTTTAAAGCAAGACCGAGATGGCCCTTAGACCCTGAAGCAGCCCCTAAAACTGGCGCAGGTGTAAAAGCATAATAACTCAAGGAGTTTATAAAGATATGAGTAATATTTCAAAACAACCCAAAATAAGTGTTATAGGCGCAGGATCATGGGGCAGCGCCCTTGCTCAATCAATGGCATTTAATGGGCATAGCATAACCTTATGGGCTAGACGGTCAGAATTGGCTAAACAAATCAATGAAATACATTATAATCAGCCTTATTTGAAGGGTATAGAATTAAGCCACCATATAACAGCAACCAGCGATCTAAAAGCCGCAATGGATAGTGATATTTTGCTTATGGTAACACCTGCTCAATCATTAAGATTTATTCTATCGGATATGGAAAGCTATATACGCCCTGAACATGTGCTGGTTCTCTGCTCTAAGGGTATTGAGATTCAAAGCTGCATGCTTATGAGTGAAATATCAAGCTCAATACTCCCCAATACTCACCTTGCCGTGCTTACTGGGCCTAATTTTGCCCATGATATAGCACGCCTAAAACCAGCGGCAACTACACTTGCCTGCGAAGATGAGGATTTAGCCAAAACCCTACAAAATATAGTTGCTACGCCCTATTTTCGCCCATATATCTCAAACGATATTATCGGAGCACAAATTGCTGGAGCATTAAAAAATGTAATTGCCATTGCCTGCGGAATTGCCAAGGGGCTTGATATGGGCGATAGCGCACTTGCAAGTCTTGTAACAAGAGGTCTTGCAGAAATATCCCGCCTTGGCATTGCCATGGGCGCAAAACAAGAAACCTTCATGGGTTTGTGCGGCGTTGGTGATTTAATGCTTACCTGCTCATCAGAACAATCGCGAAACTTCTCACTAGGGTATGCTTTAGGGCAAGGACAAAGCCTTAAGCAAATAATGGACACTCGCCAATCAGTTACAGAAGGAGTGCACACTGCGCAATCGGCTATAAAGTTAGCTGAAAAATATGAAGTGGAAATGCCCATTTCCTTTGCGGTGCATAAGTGCCTTAATGAAGGCTTATCACTTGACGAAGTTCTTAGAGATATGTTGAATCGTCCCATAGGGCATGAAAACTGAAAGGCAAGGCCATGAGTGAAATAAATGATGTAATAAAACCATCTGAGGAAATTCTAAAGCGCGCCAATATATCCAAACAAGATTATGCAGATATGTATAAGCAATCGGTCAATGATCCTGATGGCTTTTGGAAAGAGCAAGCAAAGCGTATAATCTGGTTTAAAGAGCCAAATATAATAAAAAACACAAGCTTTGAGTCGCCTGTTTCAATCAAGTGGTATGAAGATGGAACACTCAATGCTTGCTATAATTGCGTTGATCGTCACTTGCCTGACAAAGTCAATTCAACCGCCCTAATATTCGAAGGCAATAACCCCGAAGAATCGCGGAAAATCAGTTATGGAGAGCTGAAAGAAGAGGTTTGCAAAATTGCCAATGCCCTTAAAGAACGCGGAGTAAAAAAAGGCGATAGAGTTACGATCTATATGCCGATGGTGGTTGAGGCCGTTTATGCTATGCTCGCCTGCGCAAGGCTAGGAGCGATACATTCAGTTGTATTTGGTGGCTTTTCACCTGAGAGCCTAAAAAAACGCATATTAGACTGCCAGTCCAATATAGTGATTACCGCAGATGGTGCCTATCGCGGTGATAAGATAATCCCCCTTAAAGCCAACACAGATGAGGCCGTTAAATCCTGTCTTAATGTTCACACTGTTCTGGTGCTAAAACGCACAGGTATCGATATTGAGTGGAATGAAAAGCATGATATTTGGTGGCATGATATTGTTGAGCAACAAGATAGCGAGTGTCCTTGCGAGGAGATGAGCGCTACAGACCCGCTATTTATCCTATATACTTCTGGCTCTACAGGGTCGCCAAAGGGGGTGCTGCACACTACTGGCGGCTATATGGTTTACACTAACCTTACCTTTGACACGGTGTTTGATTATCACGCTGGTGAAGTCTATTGGTGCACCGCGGATGTCGGCTGGATTACGGGTCATTCATATATCATATATGGGCCATTATCTAATGGCGCAATCTCACTGGTTTTTGAAGGAGTGCCAAACTATCCCGATGCTTCAAGATTTTGGCAAGTGGTGGATAAGCACAAAGTAAATATATTCTATACCGCGCCCACAGCTATTCGGTCATTATTGGCCGCTGGAGATGATATGGTTAAGCGAACAAACCGCAAATACCTTAGAGTTTTAGGCAGTGTTGGCGAACCAATAAACAAAGAAGCGTGGGAATGGTATTATAATGTGGTGGGCGAGAAGCGCTGCCCTATAATTGATACTTGGTGGCAAACTGAAACTGGCGGATTTATGCTAACCCCAATGGTAAGTTTTGACCTTAAAGCTGGCTCTGCCACTTTACCATTTTTTGGTGTACAGCCAGTACTATTGGATAATGATGGCAAAGAAATAGAAGGGAGCGGCGTAGGCATGCTATGTTTTAAAGATTCGTGGCCAGGGCAAATGGCAAGCCTTTATAACAACCCCAAAAGATTTGAAGAAGCCTACTTTTCCGATTATGAAGACTATTACTTTAGCGGTGATGGAGCACGCCGCGATGATGATGGCTATTACTGGATTACAGGCAGGGTCGATGACGTGCTTAATGTATCAGGTCATCGCATGGGAACTGCGGAGATTGAAAGCGCGATAAATGAGCATGAAGATATTGCTGAGAGCGCAGTTGTTGGCATTCCCCATGATATTAAGGGGCAAGGTATTTTTGCCTATGTAACCCTTAAAGATGGGCATCATGGTAATGAAGAAAAAATCAAAAGCGAGATAACACAAATTGTGCGAGATATTATAGGGGCGATTGCCAAGCCCGATATTATCCTTTTCACCCCCGCCCTACCCAAGACAAGATCGGGGAAAATCATGCGCCGTATATTGCGCAAGATAGCCGCCAATGATTATGATGACCTTGGTGACATATCAACGCTTGCCGATGAAGCAGTGGTTGAGGATTTAATAAAGCGCAGAAAAGTAGCGTAACTGATAATAAATAAGGAGCTTAAAATTCATGACTGATAAACCAACGATTGCTGCAAAGTCCCCCACAGAAGTGGATTTAGTTGATGGCAAAGATTACTGGTTTTGCACCTGCGGTAAATCAGATAAGCAGCCTTTTTGTGATGGCTCACATAAAGGTACAGAGTTTAAATCTTATAAATTTACTGCCAAAAAAACTGGTAAAGCGTGGCTTTGTCAATGTAAACACTCTGACAATATTCCTTTTTGTGACGGCTCTCATTCGAAATTATAGGAACGATGTTTAAACAGCTTTCAGAATTATTTTACCCAAAGGAATTGAAGGAAATCATAACAGATTTAGAATCTAAAAATAACTTGCGGCATGAACCTTTAGAAAGTTTTAATAAATACATAATTTATATCTGTTATGGAACTATGTTTATTTTGCCATTTATGATTCTTATCGGTGACGGACCTATACCTTCGATTATGATATTCATCATACTGTTTTTACTTTTTAAATATATTGTACATTTCTACTCTAAATATTTTATAGCTTATACCATTGGCAATCTTAATGAAGGAATAATTGTAAAAATTGTTAGGAATGAATTTATTAGAGTCTTTCCTAATAGCAATATTATATGCGAACGTTTTAGTGACAATAAAAGATTTATTATTCCAAGGATCATCGATTCAGATATAAAAAAATTAAATATATCTATAGGAGATAAAATAGGATTCTATGCTTCTGATAGGGATTGGAAGCATGCCGTTGCAGATATATATGAGTTTAAATTAACATACTGTTTGCAGAAAAACCTAATAAATGACCAATAAAAAATCGCCTAAAAAACAGGCGATCAATTTATAATAACCATAATATGTAATAGGAAATATACACTAGCCCATGCCAACAGCAGCCTTATATAGCTCTAGCAATTCCTCTGACTCACGACGTTTTTCACCGTCCATCTTACGAAGAGCAACAACTTTACGTATAGTTTTAACATCAAAGCCAACGCCTTTTGCCTCGGCGTAAACCTCTTTAATATCTTCCATAAGAGCGGCTTTTTCTTCTTCCAAACGCTCAATACGCTCAATAAAGCTGGAAAGCCTCTCTCCTGCAACACCACCAACATCTTTGGGAGCATTCTGTTCTTGCTGGCTATTATTATCGTTAATATCATCTGCGCCTTGCACAGGAAAACTTGCGACATTCTCTGTCATTTTATGCTCCTTAAAATAAGTGATTCGTAGTTTTGGATTGTACAATGTTTTAAAATAGAAACTAGGACTTTTTATCCTTTACACTCCACGTTTCTATCAAAACGCTATGTTCATTATCAACGCCTTTATTGCGTCCAATTTGAATAGTTAAAACATATTCTTTAGTAAGGGTATCACCGGACTTTTCCTCAGTATATTTCTTAAGGCCACTGCTAAAATATGTAACCATAAGATCCATTTTATACACCCAACGATAACGACCATCGATAGCTTTTTCATTCAATACTTCAGGATAGCCTTGAATAATGCCTGTTACGTCATAATTTCCAGTTTTTAGACTTTTAATAATACCCAAGCCATGCAATGATTTAACATATTCATCCAGTCCTGTCTTATTAAAGTTAACTATCTTTTTTGTGTATTCTTTTTCATACCCATCTGCTTTGTATGTAAATAGATCAGGCACAACATTCCTTACCCATTTGGTTATTTCTGAATTTGGTCTATGACGAAGATGGAGTGGAATCTGTTTTTCAGAGTTACCTTTAGCGTTTAAATCCTCAATAACCGCATCTTCATCTGCAAACGGGGCTCTTAATGTTTCTGAAGGCTTGGGGCTGTTATCAACCTTTGGAAAGAAAAAATCCCAGAACCCAGCATTAGCATTAACCGGGGAGAAAGCAACTGTGCCAAACATAACACAAAATATGGCTAATATTTTATTTTTTAAACTCATTATATTTAAGAACCTCAAAAGATTTACATACACCTTCATTGCAACATGAAAACGACTATTTTGTCTAGCTCAATATAAAAATTAAGCCATAAAATATGTTTGTTATATTAAAAATGATTGGAGTTTATATTCAACATGGTCTAACTGTATCTCCATGACTATAGAGCAAGATAAAAATACAATCACTGGGCGCGTTGCCCGCTATGGGCGCGTATCTGGAACCATGGCAAATTTAGCTATTAAGTTAGCTGGAGAGAAATATTTAGGGATTGATATTGATCGCTCCGAGCATGCTGAAAAACTTATGCGTTCATTAGGAAATCTTAAAGGTCCTCTCATGAAAGTTGGGCAAATCCTATCAACCATTCCCGAAGCCCTGCCCGATGAATATGCTAAAGAGTTCCAACAACTACAATCTAACGCTCCACCAATGGGCTGGCCTTTTGTACGCCGCCGTATGAAAACTGAACTTGGTAGTGACTGGCAGAATAAATTTTCCTCATTTGAAAAAGAAGCCGCCGCAGCCGCTAGTTTAGGCCAAGTACATAAAGCAATATCCCATGACGGCGTTAATATGGCTTGTAAATTACAATATCCTGATATGCAATCGGCCATAGATGCTGATCTTAACCAGCTTAGAATCATTTTCTCTCTATATGAAAAGTATGACAAAGCGATAAAGACCAAGCAAATTCATGCTGAACTAGCGGAGAGATTGCGTGAAGAGCTTGATTATGATCTGGAAGCCAAACACTCTAAGCTCTACAGATATATTCTACGTGATGAAGAACACGTACATGTCCCAGAAATAATAGATGATCTTTCAACCGACCGCCTGCTTACCAGCACTTGGCTTGAAGGAACCCCTATACTAAATTTTATTAATAAAGACACAGAAATACGCAATACCATTGCAATGAATATGTTCAGGGCTTGGTATGTTCCCTTATATAATTATGGGATTATCCATGGCGATCCTCATCTAGGTAACTATACAATACGCGATAATTTATCAGTTAATCTGATGGATTTTGGTTGTGTACGTGTTTTCCCTGTAGAGTTTATTGGAGGCGTCATTGACCTGTATCATGCACTACAAAATGAAGACATAGATATGGCAATGCATGCCTATGAAACTTGGGGTTTTAAAGGCCTTAACAAAGATCAAATAGAAACTCTCAACATTTGGGCTAAATTCCTTTATGGCCCTATTTTGGAAGACAAGGTTCGCCCCATTGGTGAGATTACAAACGGCGTTTACGGACGGGAAACTGCCGAAAAAGTTCACAAGAAGCTCCGCGAATTTGGCGGCATTCAAGTGCCTCGTGAATTTGTATTCATGGATAGAGCTGCCCTTGGATTAGGATCAGTCTTCCTACATCTTAAAGCCGAAATAAATTGGTATAAAGTATTTAACGAACTTATTGATGGTATGAACATAGAAAACCTTCGCAAAACTCAAAAATCTGCGCTTGATAAATTTGAAATAAAAGACCAAAACTCCACCACGTAGCTTCTGTGGATAAAACAGTCCACATATCCCCAGAAATGAACATATAAACCCTTGTTTTGATAAGACTTTGTAAACACTTTTCCCTCATAATTGATAGTGAGAGAGTGTATTCAAGCTTATGAGCAAAATAAAAACACCCAAGGGATTTATACGTAATGTTTAATAAATTTTACTCCAGTGAATCAGGTAATATTTTCTTTGCCTTATTCGGCGCAGTAATAATTGTAGGACTTCTAGGCACCGTGGTTGTTTCGACAATGCGCGGTCCTTTAAGCACTATGGTCAACGTCCAAACCAGAACCAAGGCTGAAAGCGAGATGGATATTGCATCACGCCTTGTATTGCTTGAAGCTACGCAGCTCCCTAGCGATGGTGATTGCGACGCTGACGGATATGTAGAGCCTCTGGAATATCTAGATGCAGGAGGTGCAGGCCCTACAGGTGGCGGTTTTCTTCCAAACGTAATTGCCTCATCGCGCATTGACCCTTGGGGAATACAATATGGATATTGCGCGTGGGACGCAGGCGGAACAACAAATGCAATTGCCTGTGATACAGACTCCAGCGGAACTAATGATCGCCTTGATGGTAACGGCAATCCTACTGATGAAACATATACGGTAATTGCTATTATCTCTGCTGGACAAGATCAAGTATTCCAAACTGTATGTAATGGTGGAGGCTCCCCTTCAATGGCAAAGGGCGGAGATGATATTGTTGTTGAATTTACTTATGGCACGGCTATTGCGGCAACCAATGGCTTGTGGAATATAAAAAGCGGCGACCCATCAACCGCAGAAATTGGTAAAAATCTTGAGGTTACTGGGGGCGCATCATTTACAGCGGGTATTGACTTAACTTCCAGCACTGCCGCCCTTCAACTTGGCGCAGCATCCATGTTATTTCCAAGTGAAACAACACTAGTAACTTGTAACGGAGCTAATGGCGGCCTTATACGCATTGACACCTCATCAGATCCCGACGTCTTACAAATATGTGATGCGGTTAATGGCTGGGTTCCTGTTTCTAGCGGATTTTGGAGCGCGGGAGCGGGTAATGATATTTATTACAACAGCGGAACACCGCAAGTAGGCATAGGAACAACGACCCCCGCCGAGGCATTAGACGTTGCTGGTAATATTGCCCTTACTGGCAATTTAGTTGCCGGTGGTAATTTATCTAGCGTTGATTTATCCGCAACTGGTAATGCTGCTATAGGCGGAACTCTAGGGGTTACTGGCGCAACGACATTAACTACACTCAACTCTACAGGAGCGGTAGATTTTGATACAACTCTTAATGTTGATGGGGCGAGTACTCTTGCCGGAACACTCAATGTAACAGGATCAAGCGTATTTGTTAACACAATAGATGCACAAGGAACAATCTCCAGCTCCACAGGAGATTTAAACATAGGCGATAATTTAATAGTCACAGGCACATCTGACCTTCAAGGCGCAGTATCATCTTCAACAGGAGATTTAACACTTAATGATGCGGTTGATATAACTGGGGCAATAGATGCGCAAAACTCAATATCGAGCTCTACTGGAAACCTATCCCTTAGCGACAATGTAGATATTACAGGAGATCTTGCCGTATCAGGTGATATTACAGGTACAAATATCACCGCCAGCGCAACTCTTAATGCCGGAACAACCGTTAATGTTAATGGTGATCAGCTAGGACCTGCCCTTAACTGTGCCGCCGCGCAGAAACTGGTCTGGACAAACGGAGCAGGCTGGTCTTGTGATACTGATTTACAAGGCGGTTCGGGCGGAGGATCTCCTGACCTTGAAGATGTTCTGACAACCGGCAATGATGCAGCTACTCTAAGTGCAGTAAATCTTGGCGGCGTTGGTATTGGTACGGCAACCCCAAGCGCAGAGCTTCATATTGATGAAGGAGATTTACTTGTTACTGGTACTTATACAGGAACTTCTGCCGTACCTGTGACAGGTGCAGGAACAAGAATGTTCTTTCATCCTGCAATGGGCGCTTTTAGAGCGGGTACTATTAATGGTACGCAATGGGACGATGCCAATTTAGGAGCATATAGCATAGCTCTAGGTAACAACACTCAGGCCAGCGGTTTCAACAGTATCGCAATGGGGTCAGGTGCCGTATCGGCTGGAAACTTTGGTATTTCTATTGGATACAACACATTAACACACGGCGGTGGAAGTATTGCTATGGGGTTGGCCACAGCAGCACAAACAGATTCAAACATTGGAAGTATGGCCTTCGGAAATGATGTTTACGCGTATGGTGATGCCAGTATTGCTATGGGTACTAGCGTTCAAGTCGGAGATAGCGCTCAAAAAGGAAATGGTTTTCCTGTTGAGGATAGACCTGGCGATTTGTCTATGGCTATAGGTCTAGGGAATATTGCTGCCCCACTCCCGAGAGTAACTGGAAATAATTCTTTGGGCATATTTATGGGTAATCAGGCTGGCGGTTTGGAACTAGCTAATGATCGAACGATGCTTTTGGCAGGTGGTTCTATGGTAATTGACCCCTCTGTTCCAGCCACGAATCTAAGCGCCGATACCGCCCTTGAAATTGAAGGAACAATAAAAATCGCTGATGGTGGGGAGGCTTGCGTTGCAGGAATAGCTGGAGCAATAAGATATAACGGTGGCAATCTCAGCTATTGTAACGGAACGACTTGGCAACTGATAACAAGCTCCGGTACAGCCGTTACGCAAATAGATGATTTAAGCGATGCTTTCACAGATTATATTACTGATTTCAATATGGCATTGGGAAGCGGAGCGGGAACATCTGCTTCACCAGGGCGTTATAATATTGCCCTTGGTCAAAACTCATTAAACAGCCTTGACCCTACATGCTCTACAGCAGGAAATTGTGATGATAATACCGCTATTGGCTATAATTCATTAACATCAAACACGACAGGATACGGTAACACTGGCCTAGGGCCATTTACTCTTGCGGCAACAACAACTGGTAACAGGTTAACTGCTTTAGGCGCAAGGACGCTGGAAAATAACACAACAGGAGAATTAAATACTGCTCTTGGCTACAGATCATTAAGTGCTAATACAACAGGAAGCTGGAACACCGCAACAGGTAATGGGTCTATGTTTGTAAATACCACCGGAAGCTATAATACGGCCTATGGGTATAGGCCTTTGTTTAACAACTCAAGCGGTGATGAAAACGTATCCATAGGAAGCCAGACATTATACAACAGCTCCGTTAGCGATGGTAACGTTGCCATAGGTGCAAATGCCATGCAATATTATGCGTCCGTAAATACAGGAAACACAGATAATGTAGCTGTTGGGCGTAATACCTTTCAGGGCGTAAGCGGCGCAACAACGGGAGAGCGCAACACGGCCATTGGCGCATTGGCAGGCGATAGCATTACCACTGGTTCTGATAATATTTTAATTGGCTATAGTACAGACACACCTACCGCCACGACAAATGAATATCTAAATATTGGCGGCATATTACTAGGTGATATAGGAACAACATCAACAGACCCAAAGATCGGTGCTTATAAATATTGTGATGAGAATTTAGCTAATTGTTTCGTATCTTCCGACGTATCAGGTGGAAATTCCGATATCTTCGAAGTAACTGGCGTTGCAGGCAGCGAAGTCGTAAGCTCGATCGATGCTAACGTCCCCTACACCACTGCTGATTTTGTATTCGGCTCACCACAGCTCGCTGATGATGGCGATGCCAATCACGACAACCGCATGTTCTTCGATAAATCTAAAGGGGCTTTTAGATCTGGATATTCTAGTGATGCTAGATGGGACGATGCAAATGTTGGCTTTAATTCTATAGCAATGGGCTACAATGTAAGGGCTAGTGGTGTTCGTGATGTTGCACTTGGAAGTAGTACAACGGCTAGTGGTGGCCGTGCTCTGGCAACAGGTGCTAATACAACCGCCAGTGGTTATGTAAGTACTGCTATGGGAGGAGAGACGCTTGCCATTGGGGATCGTTCTTTTGCCATTGGTTTAGGCTCTACTGCAGGTGCATTCCCTCAAGTTTCAGCAGCAAATTCCTTCGGTATCTTCATGGGTGATCAAGGCGGTGTTGATCTGGCAACCGCCAATACCATGGGATTATTTGGCGGAAAAATGGTCGTCGACCCTGCCGTCCCTGCCACTAACCTAGTCGCTGATACCGCATTAGAGGTTGAAGGCTCTATTAAAATCGCCGATGGCGGGGAGGCTTGTGCGGCGGGCGTGGCGGGCGCGATGCGATATAACACCAACACCATAGATTTCTGTGATGGCACAAGCTGGACAACTCTTAACTCTGGAACCGCAGGAGGTCTATGGACAGACAACACAACCCACATTACAAGAGAGAATATGCATATACTTGATGCTGGGGAAACAATGACCAGTGCTGGATTTGATGGAGGTGTAGGTCGTGGCCTTATCTGGTACCCTGATAAATCTGCTTTACGCGTTGGTAATGCAACTGGCACAGAATGGGATGAAGCCAATGTTGGTACTGATTCTGTAGCATTCATTAATGGTGCCCAAGCATCTGGCGTTCAATCTTTCGCCGTTGGTAACAGTACAGTAGCAAGCGGCGCAGACTCTATAGCTATGGGACTTAGTGCCGATGCTGCGGGCTTTGCATCTGTTGCGATTGGTAGGTCAGCTCAAATTTTAGGAGGGCAATTAAATGTTGCTATAGGTACTACAGCATGGACAGATGGAGATAATTCTTTTGTTTTTGGAGAAGGAGCATACGTTGGATTCACTGCAGATAACGGCATTGCCATCGGTCATAGAGCTGGCGTAAGGGGTACAGGGTCTTATTCTTATGGTAAAGATCTTTATGCAACAGCTACAAATTCATTGATATTTGGATCTGGATTTGATTCAGGAAACCCTTATATACATTCAACCAATGACTCAATAGCTATGATTATGATGTCTGGTGCTGGTGACACTACACCTGAATTTTCTATACAAGACGGTATAATCGGCATAAACAATGCAACTCCTGCCACCGCGTTAGACATAGCAGGCACAGTAAAAATCGCAGATGGTGGGGAGGCTTGCGCAGCGGGCGTGGCGGGCGCGATGCGATATAACACCAACACCATAGATTTCTGTGATGGTACATCATGGACAACACTGGATGCGGCTGGAGGAGCGACAGCACTTTCCGATATAACAGCGGCCACAGCGACCAACACCATTGCCAATGCAAACTTCGCGCAAGTCTGGAACTGGGATACCCTAACAACAGAAACCGCTATGGCTCTTGCCTCCACCAGCATCACATCAGGCGGGCTTTTAGATGTCTTTTCATCAACAACAGACCTTACTGGTAATTTAGCAGTATTCAGCCTATCTGGTAGCAACGCAGCAAATACTGGTAATGTCTTAAAAACTGCTGTAAATGGAACACTAAGTAACGCAACTCCACTAATGGTAACTAATCTCGGCGTAGGAAATTCCTTCCGCGTTAATGATGAAACGGGCGACACAGACACCACACCATTCATCATTGATGATGCTGGTAACGTTGGCATCGGGACAACAACCCCTCAAGGAAAATTTGAAATAAGCTCAACAGGTGCAGCGCATGCTTACATTACTGCAGATACTGACGATTTAACAGAAACAGATACCGCTCGCATTTATTTTTCCCAAGATGGTGATACAGTTCGAGGAATTTTGGGTTTTGAATCTACGGGAGGAGCTTCTGTTACCGATTCACGAGACAATGCCCTCGCTTTAGGAACAGGAACATCAAATCACCTTCAGTTTTTTACACTCGGTAGTGTAAGGACGACTATTTTAAATACAGGAGAATTTGGAATAGCAACCAATGCTCCTGCCACGGCGTTGGATGTTTCCGGAACATTGAAAATTGCAGATGGTGGGGAGGCTTGTGCGGCGAGCGTGGCGGGCGCTATGCGATATAACACCAACACCATAGATTTCTGTGATGGCACATCATGGACAACACTGGATGCGGCTGGAGGAGCGACAGCACTTTCTTCATTAACCGCAGCCACAGCGACCAACACCATTGCCAATACCAACTTCGCGCAAGTCTGGAACTGGGATACTCTTACGACGGAAACAGCGATGGCGCTAGCCTCCACCAGCATCACATCAGGCGGGCTTTTAGATGTCTTTTCATCAACAACAGGCCTTACTGGTAATTTAGCAGTATTCAGCCTATCTGGTAGCAACGCAGCAAATACTGGTAATGTCTTAAAAACTGCCGTTAATGGAACACTAAGCGCGGCAACACCTTTAATGGTAACTAACCTCGGCGTAGGAAATTCCTTCCGAGTTAACGATGAAACGGGCGACGCCGATTCTTCGCCATTTGTCATTGATGATGCTGGTAATGTCGGTATAGGAACGGCAACTCCCGCAGCTGAGCTCGATGTATCTGGAACAGGATCTATAATAGTGCCTCGCGGAACAGAAGCGCAGCGCCCTACTGCCGTTGATGGAATGATTCGCTATAAAACTGATACTGGTACAAGCTCAATCGGCTTTGAAGTTAGAGAAGCAGGAGCATGGGTTGCCATGGGCGCAGCCGTATCTGATAAACGCCTAAAAGAAAATATTAAACCTCTTAGCGGAAAAGAAATTTTAGATCGTTTAGCAAAAATAAACACCTATAGCTACACCATGAAAAACGACAAAACAGGGCGTAAACAATATGGTGTCATCGCTCAGGAATTGAGTGATACTTTCCCAGAGCTTGTAGATGGTACTCCCGACGATTCAGATAATATGATGTCTGTGCGATATATTAGTTTAATAGCACCAATGATTGAGGCAACAAAAGAGCTCAAAGCCGAGAATGATATGCTAAAGAACAATATTAAGGCTCTGAAAACTGCGCAAAATGAAACTAAGATCATGCTCAAAAATATAAACGAGCAAATAACCCTACTCAACCGCGCCGCAGGTAACAATGTTGGTAAAGCCTCAATGCAGCCCTTCTTGCTATTGCTATTAGGACTAATGGCTGGCATGGGTATTGTAATTATTATCCCGCGCAAAAAATTATAATATAACCTTAATATATGAAACGATATATTTACTTACACCTAACTTGTTCATGGTTTGTTTCACGTGAAACAATATGTAAATCGTTTCATGGTTAATGAGGTGGAACCTCTGATGCCTCAACTTCCGCATTGCGCAGGCGTTTCCATATATATGGCGGGCTGCCGCACCTAATATCTTGTATATTACCACTATGCTCCGCGCCATATTTTTGCTCAATTTCATTGATATATTTTACAACATTTGCGCTCACAGGCTTACTAAATAACTCATCGTCCAAATCTATTTGCGTGAAATATTTAGGTATATGGTTTTGGGGTATCCGAGCCAGAATATCCGCCAACTCTAATGATCTTAGATTATCAGAAATTTGCGCATCACTTATATCTTTTACATCTTCAACATAACGCGCAAAATTTATCTCATAGATTTTTAATGCCTGTGTTTCATAGAACGATCTTTGCTTGCATTTATACCAATATCTGAAAGCATTCGCCGCCGCTTTTGCCTCATCAACTCCATTTTGTAAATCATGGTCATAGCTCTTTGCCAAATCTTTCCAGTCAGGCGAGTTTATCGCTCCAATCCAGCCTAAATCATCTCCCTTTTGTGCCAAAGCCCAGCAGGTTCGTATAGTTTCTATTTCCGCCCATGCCTCACAAAATAAGATAGATACAATGTTGCCATTTGCGTCCAAAGATACTGGAAATACTCCCTGCTCTTTTAGTGGCAAAAAATATAAACCATACATATCTTGATAAAAATGCAGAATCTCATGCAAGAAGCTATGAGCATTTCCCCCTGCCCCCAAAAGCAATGATAGCTGTATTTTAGCTTTCATATTTCCTGCTTCGGACATTTTCCAAAATCCGTGAGTGAATTGCTGCTGTTTTTGTGGGGTGTCCAGCTTTTCCGAGCTAAGCGCAAAGGGCTTGTACGCTCCTGCTCCTCCCAAAATAGAGAATTTAACCTCATAGCCATAGTCGATTAAATCATAAATCATGCTGGTAAAAAAATCATCTTTCATCGCAAAGGATAAAAGCCTATCGCGTTTTTTTTCACGTGGTTCAAATATATATGAGGGGCTTATTTGCATATAAGTATTTTTAGATGAAAGATAGAACTAAGGCAAGCAGTGGAACTGCTCTAATTTTTAATGTATAAATATTTCGTAATCTACATAGCAAGCACATATAAGATATAGATGTTTATACCCTATAAATATATTGAAGATGAAGAATTTGAAAAAGGTTTTTCATTATAAAATCCGCACATATATTTAGGGTTCAATATTTATCGTAATCCTTAACTATTAACACCACCGTTTGTTCTGCGTTTAATTTTTTATTCTCTAGCTTTACAAGCTTGATCTCCATTCCATGCAAAATATTATTGCGCATTATTTTATCCGGTTTTATGCCTAAATCCTGTACTTGCCCCTCTTCATTCACCAAGCCTAATGTGTTTTCGTGCGCGTCGTATTCCGCCCATTGCAACTCGGGTTTTATATCCTTGTCATGAACAATAATAATTGTTCCATTGGCGTCAGACAGAATACAGCACCTCATTTCCGAATTTAGTTCTTCAAGAATACTGCTTTCGTAACCTTCTGCTTGATTCATAAAAACTGCTATAATTGTAAGGGCTTATTAGAAAATTCGACAGCAGCAGCAGGAGTTTCCATCTCTTGTGAAATAATATTTGCTGACAGCACGCCTGTTTCTTGAAGCTCTATCATAAGACTTTGATCACCTTGCGCTACCACATCGTCCCCAAGAACATCAAACACTGATGGTTCACGGCCTTCAACCTGATTTTCCAAAGTTTTTTTAGCTTCGTAGTAATCCCCGTAAACGCCCACTGACACGCTCTTATCATATAAGCTTACGTAGGCGAAGGTAGCTGTGGCTTCAGCTGCTGCTAACTCATCTGGATCAGCTGCCGGGTCTGAGTGCAATACTTCAAGATTTTCAAGAGCTTGCCTAAGCTCATCTTGAGCAGTGCTTATCATTAACGAATCGCTTGCTGAAAGTTCCTTTCCATCACTATTAAATTCTGTAGAAGCATCTAAAACTACTTTTACATCACTAGCATCAATTTCAGTCAATGAAAAAGGTAGATTTTGTTCATACAAATGTTGACCACTTCCTATTTCTTGATTAGCATCTTCAAGTTTGATGCCGACTTGCTCTTCGGCTTTATGCATTGAAATAATCTGTAACCCATCTTCAATATCCCGCCGATTCTGCAAAAGATCTTGAAATTCCTGACTGTCAAATACCGCTGGATCACCACTATTTCTCATCACATCTAATTGCGCCTCTATATCCTGATAGTCTTTATTATTGGCAATTTCTTCCTTAAATATTGAAAAAGACAAAGAGTGTAGAACGCCTTCCTCAGAGCTACCATTTATCATCCGTATATCTGTCTTTACATACTGAGCGTAAGCAGGAGGAGAATCATCAGGGCCTTCTAATATTTTGTTAAGTCTAAGTATCTCTAATGGATCAGGTTTTTCTGAATTAAGCATCCGCAACATAGTTATCCTCGCTTGTTCAGCATCATGATCACTTTGTGAACTTAGCTCAGTATCTTCTAAATTATTTTCCACACCTATCACCTTCATATTATCATTTTTCAAAAAAATTATAACATACAGAACTTCTCTTTTGCAAACTTAATAGATGGGTCTGTTGCAAGATAAATATTTACCGAGTCAGAATCCTTAAATTGTTGTAAAGTTTTCTAACAACAAGCAGGAGATTTATTTAATGCCCAATCAAATCGAGATTATTAGCCTAGAAGATTTGGT
>Ga0316209_1001349_pt1 | contig 26321 bp, 23 predicted proteins | sample 6monopyrite_MG_FD_204945 | JGI IMG/M metagenome (GOLD analysis project Ga0316209, IMG submission 204945) | Microbial mat bacterial communities from mineral coupon in-situ incubated in ocean water Damariscotta River, Maine, United States -... | ecosystem: Environmental > Aquatic > Marine >...
CTTTTAAATTCAAAATTGTTGAGGATCTTAGGGAAGTACAGTTATGGAGTATATATATTCCATACTCCTGTTTTAATTATAATTGTTAGAATACTTTACCTGTACGATTTTGGGTATTGGCCTGATCATATAATTTTATTATTTAGTAGTACGGTTATCTCTTTTATGCTGGCATATCTTAGCTATAATTTATTTGAAAAACGAATTTTACGTTTAAAAGATAAATATGCACCGCTTAATAATTCCTAGGGCATAGTGCGGCTTTATTGCGCAGAATATTTTCGGCTTGTTTTGTGTTATTGCCTTCACTGTCGTGCATAATAATTCCATGATGCAAGATTGCAGGTGATTTCTTATGTTTATAAGCACGCAATATTACGCGTTTTGCAGGGACATTTTGTTTAGGATATAGCGGTATAATTTCTACCCCTCCAAAACGTTTACCACCATTTTTACCATAGAGTGAGTGCAATATATTATCCACCTGTCCTGCTTCATGGATAATGGTAAGACTACCTTGACCTTTTATATGAAGCCAAGCTCTGGTAATCCAGTTTTGTAAACCTATATCATCTTCTATATGCCCCATGGCTCTGGCTTTTGCAGGAGAGGGGGAAAGCCTGTGCGCTCCCGCTTCTTTGTATGGCGGGTTGCATATAACATGGTCAAATGTCCCAATATTAAAATCGTCCCGTATATCCGTGCATATAAATTCGGCGCAGTCTTGCATATGATTGATTTCAGAGTTTTTTATGGCCAAATCAATGTGGTCTTGTTGAATATCAATTCCAGTTAGGCGCGTATTATCAACTCGTTTTAAAACACATAGACCCGCGCTACCTACACCGCACCCAAGGTCAAGAACGCTTTGTCCCGATTTTACAGGGCATGCTGCGCCAAGCATTATACTATCCATAGAGGTGCGAAAACCATCTGGCACTTGATATAGCGCTAGTGACTTGTCTAAAACATAAATTAGATTTTCTGTATCCATTTAGATGTTTTAGACAAAGAACTAGCTATTGTCACGAATGACTTTTGATGGCTGTGTGGTTTGGGTAAGCATCATCAAGTCCAATGGCTCGGCTATTAGGCTAAAAAATGGGCTTTGAGGAGCTTTGTTTGAGTTTGTAGGTAAAGCTTGTTTTGTAAAAATACTGTTATTCGTATCAATTTTGTTACCGATGGTTTGTGGCTCATAAGTGCCTTCTCTCATGGCTTGAGCGCGCTGCATTATTACATTTTCCGAAAGGCGTAGTGGGTATAGGCTGTTTTTATTAGCTATTTTCTGAGTTGGTAAAGATGGCGGAAGAGGAGCCGTTGCAACCTGCACATTGCTGTTATCTATATTTATGGTGTTTTGGAATTTTTTATCAAAGAATTGGTAAACCTCTTCCAGTGTTCTGCCTTTTCCAGTGTCACGGTCATAAAACACATTGCGATTGGCTAATGCAGCTCTTGGATTAAGATCAGCTGCATTGTTTATTGGGTTTTCATCTCTGGCGTTGAGGAATGACGCCGCGCCACTAGCACCTAGAAAATGAGCTAGATATAGCTCGGTTGCTCCAACATCACCTCCCCAATTATCATTTAAAAATCTCTCATTCTCAGAAGCGAATGCAGCCGCCATAAATGAGGCTTTTTCAGGGTTTTTACGCATGGACAAGATCTCTGATCTAGATTTGCCATCCGTTTCTATCCCGTATTCTTTACCATATTTATCAACCATATCTAGCCATGTGCTATCTATAAATTGATATAAACCTGTGGCGGAGCTAGTTTTTGCCTCGGCATTAGCATTAAAGCTGCTCTCTGCCTTTGCTTGATTAACCAAGTAGGAAAAATCGACCCCAGAGCTTTGGCTGGCTTTATCAATCGCACTGATAATATTTTTTGGAACATTTTCCATGTTTTTGCCTAAAAGGTTGATATTTATAGTGTTTGCGCCGTAACTCATTTTACATTTACTCTTTACTTGCTATTAAAATTTTTAAGTGCTGTTTGATGTTTTGCAAATGTCGTGCCAAAATACTTTTATATTTTGAAGTAAGGTTGAGGCCATGAGTGAGATTTTCGAAGCACAGGAAACGCAAATTGTTAAAAATAGAGGCTCTAACTTTGTCGTTATAGGTCTAATTATTTCATTTATTGCTTTTTCTATTTCCGTTTCAACCCCGTGGATAATGGATTCTTTTGGGCCTGAGCCCCTGCCTGTGTCAGAGGGTGATATGGCAAAAGTAGGAGAAGGGGGGATATCTAAATGGTTGTATTCTTTTATTATTAGTGAAGAATCTCAAGATAAGTCATTAAATGATTCTAAGTCAGAAGATTTGCAAGCCGATAATGCCCAAGAATTGGTCACAAAGCACTGGACTGATAATTGGGCTTATATTGTATTGATTATTAGTATCGGTGGTCTGTTAAGCTCTATAATTGGATTACTACAAAGGCAAAATAGATATATTGGCTGGATAGGCATATTTTTAGGGAGCGCTGCGATTATGCTTCAATATATATTCATAACTTTAGTTGTTTTGGCAATTCTTGTCTTTTTTGTCTTTTTATTAAGTGCTATTGGGGTAGAATTTTAAAAGATATTTAATTATTTAAGAGGGTTATCGCTATGTATGCACCGCCTGTAAAAGAAATGTTGTTCATATTGCATGACGTTTTGGGGTTCACCCACGATGAGTTGGATATGGAAACATGTGAAGCGGTTTTGGAAGAGGCTTCCAAACTGGCTTCGGGGGTCCTTGCCCCACTAAATAAAAGCGGTGATGAACAAGGAGCAGTTTTAGACGGTGATAAGGTCATTACTGCCAAGGGTTTCAAAGATGCCTATAAAGCCTATTGCGAAGGAGGGTGGAACGCTGTTCCGTTTGATCCAGAATATGAGGGGCAAGGCTTGCCTTGGGCGTTAGCTTTTCCAATTCAAGAAATGTGGCAGGGGGCAAATATGTCATTTGGTCTTTGCCCATTGCTTAATCAAGGTGCGGTAGAGGCTATTTCCTCCCATGGCTCGCAGGAGCAAAAAGATTATTATTTGCCAAAACTTATATCAGGTGAGTGGACAGGAACCATGAACTTAACCGAATCGCAAGCGGGGTCTGATCTTGGGTTATTACGCACGAAAGCAGAAAAGCAAAATGATGGAAGTTATAAAATTACAGGGCAGAAGATCTTTATAACTTACGGTGATCATGACCTAACCGATAATATAATTCATTTGGTTTTGGCTCGGGCAACTGACGCGCCAGAAGATATTAAGGGGATGTCACTTTTTGTTGTACCAAAAATTATGAAAGACGGGGCAAAAAATAATGTTTCTTGCATTGGTTTAGAGCATAAGCTTGGTATCCATGCTTCGCCAACATGCACAATGGATTTTGACGGGGCGGTGGGGTATTTAATCGGCGAAGAAAATGCTGGTCTAAAATATATGTTTACGATGATGAATAACGCTAGACTTTGCGTTGGGCTTCAGGGCGTGGCGATAGCAGAAAGAGCATATCAGCATGTGCTGTCTTACGCCAATGAACGTGTGCAGGGTAAGTCCTTTGATTCTGGTGAGCGCGTAGTTATTGCTAAACATGCAGATGTTCGTCGCATGTTACTTGATATGCAATCACAGGTTATGGCAGGCCGAATTATGGCTTATAGCGCAGCAATAGAATTGGACAAGTCGGCGTTAGGAGATGCTAAGGCTAAGGCAAGGGTAGAGTTTTTAACGCCTATTGTTAAGGCATGGTGCACTGATATGGCGGTTGAAGTCGCATCTACGGGAATTCAAGTATTCGGAGGAATGGGATTTATCGAGGAAAGCGGCGCGGCGCAATATTATCGCGATGCGCGCATATTACCGATTTATGAGGGTACTAACGGTATTCAGGCTCTGGACTTTGTTTTTCGCAAAATTTTGCGTGATGAAGGAGAGATGGCAAGAGAGTTTTTAGCCGAGATGAAAGGACTAGTAGATGATTCTTATATTGAATATCTTACTGACTTTTGGAATCATATATTATCACTTGCAAAAGATAATAATATGGACACTGTGGCATGGTTGGCTACTCCGTATTTAAAGACTTTTTCTACTGTGCTAGGAGGGGCGGTTCTGGCAAATGCAGCCAGTAAAGGTCAAGATATTCCTCTAAGTGATAGCCATAACAGTTTGAACGTCCTATCTGAACATTACTCAAAAAGCATAATGCCAACTATCAAGATTGAGTATCTATAAGCAAGGCTTTGCTTATACTATCTGGCTTGCCTTGTTTTTATAATGTTATAGCCTTGTAAGTATTATTTATATGAACTTGGCTTTAGGCAGTACATACGAGAATAATATTTTAGATTGCTTTTTTTACCGACCCCATTATAGTCTTTGAAAAGTTCTGACCATCTAGTAGCGTAGCATTCACAGTATTTTTTAGGTTCTATATTTTTAAAATATATGTCTGATTGCCCCATACATTCTGAATAGACGGCTCCCGTAGCCTCTACCATATTCTTACATAATGCTTGTGTGGTAATTTTAGATATGATTTCATCTCTAGAAATTATAGGGCCTTCATCTATTCTCATTTCTAAATATTTTGCAGCTAGACATTCACAATCATGTTGGGTTTTAATTCGAGGACGTTTCTTGCACCATTGCTCTGCTTCTTCTGCTTCTTCAATATATTTTTTACTTATTCCTTTTAAATCAATTTTTTCAGCATTTTCAATTTTGGTTTTCTTGTCAATTAAGCACTTATTTATATTCTCAGCTAAAATTTGCTCCACAGTAGCGCTGTCACCTAACTTTAGTTTAGTTTCAAGGTATGTAGTTGCCGCGCATTTGCAGTCTTTTCTTTTGCTAAGATTGTCATTGCTCTTACATTTTTTATAGTAACGCTGTGCCTCTTTAATTTGTTTATCTGATGCGCGTGCAAATGGTGAGCCATCATTTACACTTTCTGTTTTCATTTCCTTAGCGGTGGTATCATTACCTTGGGCATAAGAAAAAGGTGAATTACTAAATAGAAAACAAACAAATAATAAAAATGTTAAAAAGCGCATAAGTCACTACCATAATAAAATTAATTTCAGGAACATAATAACACTTAATGAGCCTATTATGCCAGACTAACTTTTGTAATTATAATAGTTGATTGAAATTGTTTGCTAGAGGCGGTTAACCTTTTGCTTTTTTCCAGAAACGGAATACTGAACCAGTATCAGTCGATTGGTTTTCATTCTGCGCTTTAAGCTTTTGCATTTTATCGTCCAGAGCTTTGGCTCTTTTAGCTGTTGGCTTGGCTTTTGTTTTGCTGCTGACCTGCGCATTTTGTACTTTTGCATTTTGCAGTCGCCTTTGGCGTGCGCGTTCTTCACGTTCTTTGATCTGTGCGCGGAGTTCTTCGGCCTGACGCTGTGAATATTGGCTGGTAATCATTACTTGTGAAGCCTGCTTTTCCCATTTGTTACGTTGGTCTTTTAGGTCATCAATATGTTCACTTGCTGTTGAAAGTTGCTGCTCAAGCATTTTTATTTGCATCGCCATACGCTCTTTTTCAACGGCGGCATCAATATCACCGCTTTCAACGGCCTGCTTTTGAGGCTCAGGTCTTGTCTGCTTAATGCCAAAAACACGTTCAAGCTCTGAAACATCGATTATTCTTCGCTTATTTTGGTCAAGCTCGTAAGAAAGTTTACCGCTATTCATGGCGCGCTGAATAGTTGATTTTGATTTACCTGTTAATACCGCGGCTCTTTGTGCTCCAACTTTTGCCATGATTTTCCTCGTTCGTTTCTTGAAGTGAAAAATGATCTATATGCAGTGTTATCATGGCTTGATAATAAAATTCAAGATTCAAAATTAAAATCATGCTACCTATCCACAACTAGTATCAAGATACTGGTGTATAAGGCATTTTCATTTGCGCGTTATGGCGTTTCGAAACTAAGCTGCTTCTTTCTCAAGGCGCATATTTAGTAGGCGTGTCAAATGACCCCATTGTGATCCAGAGAATAAATGAGCATATATAATTGGTAGCCAGCCTTTTTCACGCCAGTCTAGGAATATGTCATCATCAAGCGCAGCTAGCTTAGATTCATCAATGATTCTAAAGCCAGAGAAGTTAATTCTACGATTGCCAGCAACATTGATTTGCGCTTCACGCTCAATTAAAAGACCACTATCAGCTATTGCTTTGCTAAATTCAAGAGTTTGCTGTGCGGCAGCATGATATGATTTACAAAAATCTAAGGCGTTTTTGGCCAGTTCACTAGGTGCGCCTTCGCTATCAAAAAATGGCTGATTTTCACCTTCCTCGACAATATTGGGTACATTATCAACACACAAGGTTAATTGGTCGCTGTTAGGTATTTCTGAAAATATGAAAGGGTATCTTCTTATATATGCAGGTATATATGCGTTTTCTTCCCAGCCATCATTTGCATCTAGGAAAAGATTTTCATTATCGCGTAATCCCAAAATAGCCACAGGCGTAGCATTTTCATCAGGGCTAAAAGCTATGGGGTAGTGATGGCAAATTTGCGGCATCTCAACCATATTTACTGGAACTGCATTCACTCCTTCTGTAAAGCCAAAACCAAAATTCTTTTTTAATGACAAATTTCCATGCTTTTTTGCATCAAGAGGCATAGGCTTTTTATAAAATAAGGGAAGACCAGAGCCATCTTCTTGAGCTGTTGAACCTTGGGGTTTGTTTTCTTTGTTGTCAGACATTTGTCATTGATCCTTGTTAATTCAAGTAAATTTATTATTCAGTTTGGGATAATAGAAAAAAACCTACCTATTTACTACTGATTTTTGCCAAGTTTTTTCCATTGGTTATATTTAGTGTAATGATAATGGGTTAACACAATCTTTAAAATAAGCATTTTAAAACACTTCTCATGCTTATAAAAATGAGCTAGTTTCCCAAAATATATAATTCACATCGTAAGGAGCGCTATGTCATGCGTATAGGAATGGTTGGAACTGGATATGTTGGCCTAGTATCGGGAACATGTTTTGCAGAATTTGGACATACAGTTATTTGTGTCGATAAAGATGCAGGCAAGATAGAGCGTCTAAAAAATGGTGAAGTGCCAATATTTGAACCAGGTCTTGAGGAGTTACTTAAAAGGCAGATTGATGCAGGTAGAATCGAGTTCACAACTGATATTGCTGATGCTGTAAAGGGCTGTGACGCCGTATTTATTGCAGTGGGAACTCCTTCACGTAGATATTGCCGTGATGCTGATTTATCCTTTGTCCATGGTGCGGCTCGTGAGATTGCGCAAAATCTTGAAGGCTATACGGTTATTGTAAATAAATCGACGGTTCCTGTTGGAACAGGGCGTGAAGTTGAAGATATAATTCGCGCAGAAAACCCTGATGCAGAATTTAATGTGGCCTCTAACCCTGAATTTTTAAGAGAAGGCGCGGCGATTGATGATTTTATGCGCCCTGATCGCGTGGTCGTTGGGACTTCATCAGAAAAAGCACAAGAAATAATGCGTGAGGTTTATCGTCCACTATATATCAATGAAACTCCAATTTTATTCACTAAACGAGAAACGGCAGAGATTATTAAATATGCTGCCAATGCTTTTCTTGCGACCAAGATTACTTTTATCAATGAGATAGCTGATCTTTGTGAACAAGTCGGGGCAGATGTTCAGCATGTTGCAAAGGGTATTGGGCTTGATGGTCGAATCGGCTCTAAATTCTTGCATGCAGGGCCAGGCTATGGCGGTTCTTGTTTTCCAAAGGATACATTGGCATTAACCAGAGCGGGGCAGAAATATGGCGCTCCGCAGCGAATTGTTGAAACTGTTGTATCGGTTAATGAAGACCGCAAAGCGCGCATGGCAGATAAAATTATCAGCGCGGCTGGAGGTGAAGTCCGCGGCAAAAAGATCGGAATTCTTGGTGTTGCGTTTAAGCCTAATACCGATGATATGCGCGATGCTCCGGCTCTTACTATTGTTCCGGTGCTACAGCAAGCGGGAGCAACGATATGTGCTTATGATCCCGAAGCTATGGACGCTGCCAAGGGTATGATGGACGATGTAACTTGGTGTAAGGATTCGTATGAGGTTGCGCAAGATGCTGATATCTTAGTTATAGTTACTGAATGGAACGAGTTCCGCGCGCTTGACTTAAGCCGTGTTCTAGAGGCCATGAATGGTAATGTATTAGTTGATTTGCGCAATATTTACACCGCAGAAGATATGAATGGCAGAGGCTTTTCTTATGTTTCTGTTGGACGCGATCAATTATCATGTGATGCGCAAGGTCGCGTGACTGACGCAGCCTGATATAGTATATATGCAGTTATTCGGGCACTTAAATTATGTTATGTTGCCCTCTCCTTAGAAGGTTAATTGCATGTATAGCTATCTTGATGAGTTAGAAGCCAAGAGCATATATATATTTCGTGAGGCATATAGCCTTGTTAAGCCAATGGCGGCGATGTGGTCGGTTGGTAAGGATTCTACGGCTATGCTTTGGCTTGCACGTAAGGCTTTCTTGGGCAGAGTACCTTTTCCTGTATGTTTGCTTGATACAGGCATGGAGATGGATGAGGTTTATAATATGCGAGATCGTTTGATTGATGATTGGCAGTTAGATTGTATTAACCAACCATGCCCCCCTGAAAATGATCTGGATCAGGATTTACTGCCCAATGCTAGGGCAGCTATGCGTAAAACCGAAGGGCTTAAAAACTTAATGAGGGAGCAAGGTTTTCAGGGGATTGCTTGCGGTATTCGTCGTGATGAGCAGGGCTTGCGAGCTAAAGAGCGAGTATTTTCACCGCGTGATGCCAATGGTAAGTGGGATTTTAAGAATCAACCGCCAGAGCTTTGGGATCAGTATAATACGCAAATGCCAGAAGGCGGTCATTTACGTATTCACCCGTTATTACATTGGACGGAGCTTGATATATGGCGTTATCATTTGCGAGAAGGCATAGAGTTTTGTCCGCTTTATTTGGCGCGTGAGGATAAGGAAACAGGAAAGATGATGCGTTATCGCTCGCTGGGGGAGAAGAATATTACATTCCCTGTGCCAAGCAATGCCTCCTCGATTGAAGAAATTATCGCAGATCTGGAAACAACCAAGATTTCTGAGCGCACAGGGCGTCCTATTGACACCGAAACCGAGGACAGCTTTGAGCGTTTGCGTGAGAAAGGGTATATGTGATGCGGTGGCTATGAAACAAGAAACTAGCAAAAAATATAATATATCGCAGCCCTCACATATTGTTATGGTTGGGCATGTTGATCATGGTAAATCAACGCTGATTGGGCGGTTGTTGTATGATACTGGTTCTTTGCCTGAGGGTAAGTATGAGCAGTTGCAAGAGCTTTGCACGAGCCGTGACTCAAAAAACATTGAGTGGGCGTATTTACTAGATTGCTTTCAGGCGGAGCGCGATCAGGCGATGACGATTGATGCTTCGCATGCTGGTTTTTCCAGCGGTGAGCGTGATTTCGTAATCATAGATTCCCCTGGTCATGGAGAGCTGCTGAAAAATATGGCGAGCGGCGCGTCTTTGGCAAATTCAGCCATAATCGTGATTGATGCCAAGCAGGGGGGTGAAGAGCAAACATTTCGCCATGCTTATTTGCTCCATATATTGGGGGTAAAGCAAATCGGCGTAGTCATAAATAAGATGGATATGGCCAGCTATTCTAAGGATATATATAAGAAATTATCATCTGAAATTACGAGCTATTTGTTATCTATCGGGATAAGTCCAAGCTTTATTGTGCCGATTTCTGCGCGCCACGGCGATATGATAGCAACGATTAGTAATAAAATGGATTGGTATAAGGGCAAGAGCCTTCTTGAATCTTTGAACCATTTTACTGTGTCATCGCCGCCTGTTAATGTTCCGCTTCGTTTTATTGTGCAAGATGTTTATGGCTCTGAAAAACAGCATGTTATTGTTGGACGTATTGAAACGGGCATATTGCGCGAAAGTGATACGCTCTTATTTTCTGCACTTAATGAAAGCGCAAAAGTTAGCTCTATTGAGGTTTGGCCAGATACCCCTGATAAAATAGAAGCTAGGGCAGGGGAATCGGTAGGTATTATTCTAGATAAAAACCTACCTGTTGAGCGAGGAGATATTGCCTCACATATGGGCGCTGCGCTGATATTATCGAATATGTTCCAAGCTGATATTTGTTTATTATCTGAGCAGCATCTTAAAAAAAATGGTGATTATAAAATACGCTATGGAGCGCGCGTAGAATCGGTTTGTTTAATATCAATGCATGGGAATATGCCTATCCAAGCTACATTTAAGGCAAGTGATATATTGCCGTTTGATACTTATAAGGATAATGAGAGGTTAGGACGCATTGTTATTTATGAAGGGGGTAGAGTAGTGGCCATAGGGATGATAACCAAGATTATAAATGAAACAGATAAGCCTGTTGATTTTAGCAACCTGCAGGACGTAAACTGTCCTTAATTATTGTTATTATCTTTTTTGTAAAATGGTTTTCTTATATGTCGTCTAAACTCCTTAATCATCGCGCCGCGCTTAATAATTCAGTAAAACGCATTGCCGTTGAAGCAGGAGAATTGATTTTAGAATATTTTGACGGCGTTAAGGATATGGATACCCAGAGCAAGGGAGATGGCTCTCCTGTTACGCTCGCAGATCAGGAGGCTGAACGGTTAATAGAGGCTAGGCTTATAGACATAATTCCAGATGTTCCTGTTATTGGAGAGGAGTCGCATGCAAATGGCAAACGTGTAGATTTATCAAAGCATGATTATTTCTGGCTGGTTGATCCATTAGACGGAACGCGCGCATTTGTTGCAGGTGAAGAGGATTTTACCGTTAATATTGGGCTAATTCATAAGTCAGAACCTGTGCTGGGCGTTATCTATGCCCCTGAAATAGGGGAGCTTTATTCTGGATTTATAGATGGTAATGGTGGTTCTCAGTCTGTGCGCTATTTCGAGGACAGCAACAATGAAAAGCAAATGCGTACGCGCTTTATGCCCAAAAAGGGCTTAACGGTTATGTCTAGCGGTTATAGCTCTAAAGTGGCTGCGCAAGAAGAAATGCTAGAGCAGCTTAAAGTTTCATCTGTGATTCGCCGTGCTAGCTCGGTTAAAATATGCGTAATTGCTAATGGTAAGGCTGATTTATATCCTCGCTTTGGCCCAACTTGTGAGTGGGATACTGCCGCAGGGCATGCAATTTTACGCGCAGCAGGCGGCGATATTAGAGATTTAAAAGGTAACTCTTTGAAATATGGTGTGGGCAATGATGACTTGCTAAATCCTCATTTTATTGCCGCTTCGGGCGATGTTTTGGCGCATTTAGAAGGTTGCTAATCATAAAAGCACAAAAATCTTGTTCTTTTTCTCATGTAATACTATAATTGCGTATGCTTATTGATAAAAACATAGTTGCGCGTTTTTTAGTGGTCGGAATGTTTCTTTTATCGTTCTGCGCTGTTTCTGTATCTTTTGCGCAGGATACTCCACAAAATAAAGCTCTAGAATCTGCGAATTCAAAGTCTGGCTCTAATGATCTTGATCCAAAGGATTATAAGAAGTGGAAGAAAGAATTTGTACCTCATGACATAGATAAACTTGCCTTTTCTGATGATCAAAGTGGGTGTAGCACAAGAATGGCGTTTAAAAACATGCTTATTGGTAAGTACAGCAATGGTGAGCAGCCAGAGGATATTGCAATTTCACGAATTATGGGTGATTACGTCAAGAAGGAATATGCTGCAATCAGAGAGAAGGGTGTTAATCAGGCTACTTACGATACTATGTCAGAGTATCAGGACTGCATGAAAAATGTAGAGCCAGTTGAAGATCCGTCTAAGGCTTATGATATGGAGCAGCGCTTTGGTGCTTGTGGAGAGGTTAATGGTTTGGTTCTAAATACTCTTGATGCTATTAAAAAGCGTAAGAGTATGAACAGTGTTCTAAATAAATATAAGGGCAAGAAAGCTCCTGATCTTTCTGGTACGACATATGGGTCAACAGAAGATGCCATAGAATTTATAGTTGGACGTATTTATAAAGAGGCTCAGACTAGCAATTTTGAAGGAGCAGTTAGTTTAGGTTCCAAGCTATCATATGCTTGCTATATGTAAGTGTTTTCTATTGCTTTAATACGGCGGTGTGTAGCTCCTATTTATTTGACATATACGCTATTATTCTTTACATATAGTGTAAATAGAGCAAAAAGTTCTAAAAAATTAAGTTACTAAATTCTTATATTTTAAGAAACAGGGGATTGATAGATGCCAATTATGGAAGATATAAAAAAAACGTTGGCAGTGGCTATTACTGCTGCTGGTGTAACTGCTGCGGCTCAATCTCCGGCGTTGGCACAAGATGTAAGTGCATCGGAGAGAGATTCAGATCAAGATAAAATTGTTCAACTGGCTTATAATGATGCAGATAGCGGTCAATATATTAAAGCCTCTCAAAAAAGCAGTGCTGATAGTGATGTACCTAAGTCTAAGATAAAGTTTAGAAGAGCTAGGCTTGGTGGTAAGATAGTTGAAATAACTCCTGACCTTGTGAAGAAATTTGCGGCTAAAGGGCAAGTTAAAATGCCGAAGGCTAGGGAAGAGAATGTAGTGCCATACAGAGGAAGCAAGCATGAGAGAGGCTTTCTTTCTTATTTAAATAGAGGAAATGGAAAAGCAGGAATAGTTATTGGCGTTGTTGTTAAAAATGAACCTTATTCGCCGTTATTGTCTGATAATAGAGATCATTTTCGGTCTGTACATAAGAGAGTAGCTGAGATTATGACTGGGCGGAAGTTTGATGGAAGTGGAGCCAAAACAAAGGGCCTTGCCGAGTTATATGGCGCAGAGGTTTCAGATATTGTCCCTATCTCCTTTAATAATGATTCTTATAAAATGGAGGGTGTAAATATTAAAGGGTTAAAAACTATAAAATTGCAAGTAAATGATATTTTAATTGCCATAAATGATAATTTTTATTTGGTAGAGTATAACGATAATAAAGATGGTTTTGAATTGATCAATACGGTGGATCGTATGGAGGAGCGTCTGAAGTATGCTTTAGGTGAAGATCGTCATTTATATATTCGTGATGAGTTTATAGCTAATAAGGAAGAAATAGTATCAGCAGCGCTTAGTAAGTATGGACGTGTAAATCCGTATATGATGTTCACCAAGGATTGGGACGAGTTTCTTGCGAAGAATGAAAAAGGCCATAGCAGCAGATCTTCTGTAAGTAGGTCTGGTAAATCTGAAGGCAGTGGTGATAGCGACACCGATATTACCCCTGATATTGCGGCATTGTCACACGATTAATTAATCTCATATAATCAATTTATAACATGTATTAGTTGATATTGCGTATGAACCTCTCTAAAGGGGATCAACGTTAAAATACAACTTACTTAATGTTATATGTAAAAGTTAAGGATAGTGTGGTTCTAGATTACACTATTATTAGCCGAGGCCGTTTATGGTCGCAGGGGTAATCTGATTATTTTGTTGTAAATCAGGGGCAACTTCTGCGACGGGTTGATTTATATCAGCTTTGGCCGCAAATTGTGCGCTTATTACGCTTGCAGTTTCTTCTCCCGAGCCGGAAAAAGATCCCACTGTATTGCTTGTGTTGAATTCTTCTAATTGAGCAGTCTGATTAACCTCTATTTTGCTTTGTTCATTATTTGATCCGTATAAATCAATATCATCAAAGGCCGTATCAAATGCATTATCTGCTACGTTATCAAATGCACTATCTTCTACGTTATCAAATGCACTATCTTCTGCATTATCAAATGCACTATCTTCTGCATTATCAAATGCACTATCTAATTTATCAAATGAACTATCTAATTTATCAAATGAACTATCTAATTTATCAAATGAACTATCTAATTTATCAAATGAACTATCTAATTTATCAAATGAACTATCTGTTGCGTTATTGTCATCATTCTTAGCTATATAGGCAGATTGTTCAGCTTTATAATTGGAATTCTCAATATCATCGACAACTTCTTTTATTTCTTCCTCATTTTTAGCAAGTTCTACGTCCTTTTGGTTTTTTTGCTCTTCATCTTCGCTATGCTGATGTTTTATGGCTTCTCTGGCGGCTTCAGTGTCTATTGATCCGTCTTTATTTTCAAATTTACTAAAGTCAATATTATGTTTTGCTAGGTAATCGCTAGTTTTCTGTCTGGCAGCCTTTCTGGTATCAGGATCATCAGAGTTAAGGTCATCAATGTTCGCCATCAATTCTTCTGCTATATCTAAGTCTTTTTCTAACTCAGCAATTTCATCTTTTAGCTTCTGATTTTCTTCAAGCAATCTAGCCATTTGAGCCTGCAAATGTTCCATGTCACGGGCTTGTTGAATTGCAAGATCAAGGGCGCGGTATTGATTTCTTTTTTCCTCTTTTTTCCTTCTGTCGGCTTCATCTTGGATACCGACTTTTAGGCGACCTATCTCTGTCACGGTATTTTCATCGGCGACGCCGCCATTTTGTTCTCTGCCAGTTTCTTTTTGGCTGTACTGGAATGTTTTGTGTTCTAATTCTTTCTCAAGTAGAGTTGTTGCTGTAACCGCAGCTTCTTCAATTTCGTGAATGGAAGAGGGGGCGTGTTCAAGATTTTCTTCTGCCTTAAGGAAGTCTTCCATGGAAAGAACTTCTCCAGTTTGTGCGTTATCTATTTCAGATACTCCGCCATTGGCAAATTCTCCACTGAGCTGTCCTGGGGCAAACCCCATAACTTCATCTATGCTTTTTAAATGTGCGTGTCCCACGTCTACTGCCACCTTATATACTCCCCACCGGTAACGTTAATCTATCGAACCGAATAACAGAGTAAACTTTAATTATTAATATTATGTAAACAGGAAAAATATATAGATATTTTGTATATTAAAAGAACACAAACACCGCATTTTCAGGGCTTAACCCCCGAATTTTAATTTTCCCTGTATCGACGGTAAATTTGGATTTATTCCTTTTTATAACCCTCGATTCAAGAACTTTACGCCTTTTTAAATAATAATGCAAAATTTTTTTGTAGTTTTTTTATTATATGTTGTTGAGGTCTTAGTATATTGATTATAAACGAAATCTATAATTGTTATGGAATTTATTTTATTAGCTTTTACTTATGTATTAGCTCTCGTTTGACAGTTTAAGTTTAGAAACGGCAAGGGATAGCCCCATAAGAAATATAAACTCTCCCAGCCACCATCCTTGCCATAACCCATAAGTCATTGCGGCGCTTAGAATTAGAATCAGGAAAAGTGCGGTTATGATTTTCTTTACAGTAAGTTCCGCTATCTCGCTTATATATTTAATCATCAGAGCCATTATTGCCACGGTTAGTATAACTCCGATCAATCCAAATTCCATCCATATTTGAACCGAGAAATTATGAGGGTGCAAAACAGTTGCTTTGCTTTGATATATGTAATCATGCTCAAACGCAGGAACGTAGTTTGCTGATTCTATGCCATAGCCATATAAAGGGTTATTCATGGCGTATTTAATAACGAAGTTCCATATTTCCAACCTATTTCCGATATAGGCATTTTCAAGCCATGAATTTGATTGAGCAATCTCCCTGTGATCAAGCAATAATTGAAAGGCTGTCTGCACTATCCATGGCGTTAATAGCAGGCTTGCGGTTATCAAGGCCCCGATTAGGTAATAGCTAGCCTTATAGCGCGCGGGGAAAGCTAATAGCAATAATATGCCAACAGCAAAGGCGAGCTGTGATGATTGGCTTTGTGATAAGGCCATCATTGTTAATATGCTTGCGCTAAGGGCTGTTAGAATTATGATTTTATATTTGGCTGTAGCGTTCATATTTTTTATAAATATTAGCGATATAAAAAACGCAAAAATCATGCAAAGCACGCTTCTGTTCATTACCGAAGTATTTATTTCATCTGTTATTGGTGTTTGATGTATTATTCGGTATAGAGCCATATCAGTATATAAATCAAATATAGTAAATAGCGTGGCAATTATAAGGCTGATAGGGAAAAGCCAGAAATAAGGCTTGGCTTTTTCTATATCAACGCTTTTGCAAACGGCAATAAATAGCCCGCCAAGCAGTAATATTGTGGAGGCTGTTATCCCATCAATTAGTGACTTTTCAGGGGCAATTGACCAAAAAGAGCTTGAGATGACAAGAACTCCTATTGCAACGACGCTTATAAAATAGGCCTTAGATATATTTAGCTTTTCTTTTTTAATAAAAACTATCCAGATACTCATGGATAAACCAATGATAAGTGGCCAAAAGGCAAGGAAGCGTGGGGTCTGTACGGATATAAGCGGGGTTAGCGCTATTAAAATCATAAAAACCTGCGCAAAGCGATCTTCTGTAGTGCGTGCTTCCAATTTATTAGTCCTGATTTATCCAAGAAGTGTTTTAAGTTATTTATTTGTGTATCAGATTTTTAAAAAATAAATAGGGTTTTTAACTTTTTTACCAAGGATTTGACTTTTGTTATCGTCATATCTGTATAGAATAGGGTTAATTCCCGTTTAATTAAATGGTTTGTTTATGCCAGATATTGATGAAACAGAGCTGATTAACCGTGCTATTGGCGGTGATGCAGATGCTTTTGAAGCTCTGGTAAATGCTTACTATGAGGTAATGTTTAAGATGGCTTATAAATGGTGCGGGAATAGGCGCGACGCCGAGGATATTACACAAGAGGCATGTATTAAGCTTGCGCGCGGTATCAACAGCTATAAGGGTGGTGCAAAATTTACTAGCTGGCTTTATGTGCTGGTTACAAATACGGCAAAAGATTGGTATAAGTCCCAAAATCGCCACCCTGAGAGTACCGAACTCTTAGAAACTATCGTGGCAGATAGTGATAATTCAGATGAAAAACTTTATACTTCTCAGGTTCTTAAAGAGGTTAATAACCTCCCCGAAGTTGAAAAAGAATCGCTGATTTTGGTTATGGGGCAGGGACTATCGCATAAGGAAGTTGCAAAGCTCTCTGGCGTAAAAGAAAGCACTATATCATGGCGTATCCACGAAGCGCGCAAGAAACTAAGTGCGATTTTCACAAAGGAGGAGCGCTATGGAGAATAATGATAAATTATCAGAAATATTGAGCGAAGATCATGCTCCCAAAATAGATATAAATGCTCGAAAACGCGCTGTTAACCTCGCTGTTTCGGAGTTTAAATCTGCGCAAACTGAAATGGATAAAGAAAAAAATCAAAAAACTTTCCAAGGATTTGGATTTGTCTCTCGTCTTATCGGTATCAACACCCGAAAAGGAGAGAAGATAATGGAAGACAAGAAAAAATCAAAATTTATATATGGTGGAGCAGCGACGGCAATGGCGGTTGTACTTGTTGGCGGGTTAAGCCTAACACAACTTAGTGATACGGTTAGCCGCCATGAGCAAAATGTCAGTATCACATCAACGCCTAAGCCTGAGCTGGAAGTTGCCCCTGCTTATATCGCAGCAGTAGAAGTGCAAAACGAAGCTGATGCGAATGTGAAGTTTGATGACGGATTAGGTGATTGGAAACGTTCTGATAGTGAGCTTGGCAAGGTGGCAAGCCCAAATTTAGGCGCTGGGATATCCGAAGAAGAACGTCAAGAACCTAGCGTTGATTCTGCACCCGTGCCGATGGCTGAATCTGTCGATGGAACAGTAGGCTTATTGAAACAAGCTCCATCTAAGAACAAGGACGCCATTGCACCTCTTGATAACTGGACAAGATCAAAGACAAACTCTCAAGCTCCTAAGTTGCAAGAAGAGCGCGTAGCTTCTCCATCTGTTGCACGAAAACTTAAAGCTGAAAAGAAGGCTATTGGAAAAACTCTTCAATATAATGCTCCGAATAGCGTTGTTGCCGAGGATATGGTCGCCCCTTATCCAACGCCAATGCCACCAATAGTTCAGGAACAAAACCGTGATAAGTTTGAACAATTTACGGTTAATCCGTTCAAACAAGTATCCTCAGAGCCAGTATCCACATTCTCATCTGATGTTGATACTGCGAGCTATAGCTTTATTCGCAAAACCCTAAATAGCGGGCGTTTGCCTAATCCTGATGCTGTTCGGGTTGAGGAAATGATAAATTATTTTGATTATAACTATCCCGTGCCTGAAAGCCGTACTGAGCCATTTAAGCCGACCGTAGTTGTCACAGACAGTCCATGGGCAGAAGGTCGCAAGCTTATGCATATCGGGATTAAGGGCTATCAGCTAGCCAAAACTGAGCTTAGAAGTAATATCGTATTTTTGCTTGATGTTTCAGGTTCGATGAATGCGCGTGATAAGCTTCCTTTGGTGAAATCCTCAATGAAAATGCTTCTTGATAGTTTGCATGGAGATGACACGGTTTCAATCGTGATTTATGCAGGCTCAACTGGCGTGGTATTAGAGCCAACCAAGGTGTCTAATCGCTCAACCATCATAAATGCCATGAATAATTTACGCGCAGGCGGTGGAACAGCGGGAGCTGCGGGAATTCGCCTTGCTTATGATATGGCAGAGCGTAATTTTGATAAACATGCCGTTAACCGCGTTATAATGGCAACAGATGGTGATTTTAATGTAGGTATTACAAATCGCGATGATCTAAAGAAGTATGTCGAGAAAAAGCGTGATAAAGGCATATTCCTTTCTGTACTAGGTTTTGGTCAGGGTAATTATAATGACCACATGATGCAGAGCTTGGCGCAAAATGGTAATGGAATTGCGGCTTATATTGATAATCTTAATGAAGCTCGCAAAGTTTTGGTGCAAGAGGCAACATCATCATTATTTCCGATTGCTAAAGATGTTAAATTCCAAGTTGAGTTTAATTCTGACGCAGTGGCGGAGTATCGCTTAATCGGTTACGAAACGCGCTCATTAAAACGTGAGGATTTCAATAACGATAAAATTGATGCTGGTGATATGGGCGCAGGTCACACCGTCACCGCTATCTATGAGTTCGTCCCTGTAGGCAGTAAATCGGTAAGTGTTGATCCTCTGCGCTATGGCAAGGTTAAGCCTATGGTTAAGAAGGGCAAAGATGTAAATGAATATGCTTTTCTAAAAATCCGTTATAAATTGCCAATGGAAAGTAAGAGCAAATTGATTAGCATGACTGTATCAAAAAATATCGAGTATAGAAGAGATATGAGTGATGTTCGCTTTGCCACAGCAGTTGCCGCTTTTGGTCAAATACTTAAAGGTGAGCAATATATTGGTGATTTCTCTTATGATGATGTTATTTCTCTAGCGCAAAGCGGAAAAGGCAGTGACCCTTATGGATACCGCGCCGAATTTATAAATATGGTGCGCTTGGCAAAGACTTTATCACGCTAATATTATCTTAGTTTACTAATGAAAAGGCTGGCAAAAAAATGTCGGCCTTTCTTTTTGTTGGCTTTTATGCGCGTTTTGTATTACACAAGCGTCTGCAATTAAAAAAGATGAATAGAATTATGTCACAGAATCTAAGAAATATAGCGATTATCGCCCACGTTGACCACGGTAAAACAACCTTGATCGACTCTATAATGAAACAAAGCGGAATGTTTCGTGAAAATGAAAATGTTGATGAATGCGTTATGGATTCCAATGATTTAGAAAAAGAGCGCGGTATTACTATTCTTGCTAAGCCAACTTCTATTGATTGGGAAAAAGATGGGGTTAGCACACGAATAAATATTATCGACACCCCTGGTCACGCCGATTTTGGCGGAGAGGTGGAGCGCGTACTTCATATGGCTGATGGCGTTATATTGCTTACCGATGCCGCAGAAGGGCCAATGCCTCAAACTAAGTTTGTGCTTGGTAAAGCTTTGGCGCAAGGGCTAAAGCCTATTGTTATTATTAACAAAATTGATAGAGCAGATGGTCGCCCTGAAGAAGTAGTGGACGAGGTTTTTGATTTATTCGTATCTTTAGACGCAAGTGATGAGCAGCTTGATTTTCCAATTCTCTATGCTTCAGGTCGTAGCGGTTGGTGCGTAAAAGATCTTGATGATGAGCGCAAGGATTTATCTCCGTTAATTGATGTTGTTCTTGACCATGTCCCTGCACCTGATGTGGAATTTGATAAACCGTTTGCCTTGCTTGCAACATTGCTTGATTCTGATCCTTATCTTGGACGTTGCCTTACAGGGCGTGTTATCCAAGGGCGCGCAAAGGTTAATGACAGCGTTAAGGCAATGAACCTTGATGGTGAAACCGTTGAAACTGGTCGTTTGACTAAATTATTGAAGTTCGAAGGAACAGATCGCGTTCCTGTTAAAGAAGTACAGGCAGGCGATATTATTTGTATTGCAGGCCTTTCCAAAACTTCTGTTGCCGATACAATTTGTGATCCGTCATTGGTTGAAGCGGTTAAATCAACTCCGATTGATCCGCCGACTATGGCCGTAACAATTTCGGTTAATGACTCGCCATTTGCTGGTAAAGAGGGCAGTAAAGTAACATCGACTATGATTCGTCAACGTCTTCTTGCCGAAGCCGAAGTTAATGTTGCTATCACATTCAAAGAGAGTGAAGATCGCGACTCATTTGAAATTGGAGGGCGTGGAGAGCTGCAACTTGGAGTTCTTATTGAAACTATGCGCCGCGAAGGATTTGAGCTTACAGTTTCTCGCCCGAAAGTATTATTCAAGGAAGATGAGAGTCGCAATGTGTTAGAGCCTGTTGAGGAGGTTTTTATTGATGTTGATGAAGAATATTCTTCTAATGTGGTTGATCAAATGAACCGCCGTAAGGCACAAATGACAGATATGCGCTCTAGTGGCAGTGGTAAAACTCGTATTACTTTCCTTGCTCCATCTCGCGGGCTTATTGGTTATCAGAGCAAGTTTATGACCGATACAAAAGGCACGGGTATCATGAATCGTTTGTTCCATTCTTATGAGCCTTATAAAGGCGATGTCGGGCAACGTCGTCATGGCGCGCTTATTTCAACTGATACCGGTATGGCCGTGGCTTTTGCTATATTTAACCTGCAAGATCGTGGTGTTATGTTTATTGGTCATCAAACCCCTGTTTATGCAGGTATGATTGTTGGAGAACATAACCGTGAGAATGATCTTGAGATAAATGTTCTTAAAGGTAAGAAGCTTACCAATATGCGCGCAAGTGGCTCTGATGAGGCGGTAACTTTAGTTCCACCACGTAAAATGTCTTTAGAAGAGATGATGTCATATATCAATGATGATGAGTTGATGGAGGTAACACCTGAAAACTTGAGGTTGCGTAAAAAGCATCTTTGTCCGCATGAGCGTAAAAAAGCAAGTAGAGTGGCGGCATCTTAATTCATAACCTAAAGTCGCTATTTTCTCCTTTTTTCTTGTGAAAAATATAATAGTCTGTAAAACTCACCTTTAAATGAAATTACAGAGAAGTTTTCCTAATGTCCGAAAGTAATCCCTCAATTGATAATTCAATGAGTGAAGAAATTGATAAAAAATCAAAAGTGCAATCGCTAACCAAGCATTGTGCTAATTTTCAAAAAGCTGATAATCTAAAGGCTGTTTTTCAGATATTAAATACTCTGATACCTTTTGTTATAATTTATGCAATTATGGTTATGAGCTTTAATTCCGCATATTGGCTGTCTGTTTTATTGACAATTCCAGCATCTTTACTATTAGTTCGCTTATTCATAATCCAGCATGATTGTGGCCATAACTCATTTTTTACAAAGCGTAAGTGGAATAATCGTGTTGGGCGCTTGCTTAGTGTTCTGACTTGGACGCCATATGATTTTTGGCGTAGAACCCATAATTTACACCATGCTAGCTCTGGGAATCTGGATAATCGTGGTTTTGGTTCTATTGAAACTATTACAATTGATGAATATAAAGCGTTAACACCTAAGCTTCAGTTTTGGTACAGAGTATATCGTAATCCATATATTTTGTTGTTACTTGGAACTCCATTTTTTATTATAGTTGCTCAGCGCTTTGCTTTTGTTACGCCATTCCCTTTTTGCAAGATTAAGCAATCGATTAAATCTAGTAGTATTTGGAAAAGCGTTTTTGGATTGAATTTAGCAATATTAGTTTTATTTGGTGCGCTGGGTATGGCCATAGGGTTTGGTGTGTTGTTCTTAACATATATTCCGATTTTAATTGGTACTTCGTGGCTTGGTGGCTGGATGTTTTTCATTCAGCATCAATTTGAAGATGCGCATTGGGATAATCAAGATAATTGGGAGCATCAAGAGGCTGCTTTGATGGGAAGCTCCTTTTATGATCTTCACCCTGTGTTGCAGTGGTTTACAGGTAATATTGGATTGCATCATATACATCACCTTAATGCGCGTATTCCAAATTATCGTTTGCAGGAATGTATGGATAAAGAGGTTCGTTTAAAGGAAATCAACCATATAAAGCTTTGGGATAGTTTTAAATGTGCCAATCTGGCTTTATGGGACGAAAAGAACCGTAAGATGATTACCTTTAAGCAGCTTACTTAATAATCTCACTATATATTGATGAGTATAGTAAGGCGCAGTATATGCGCCTTTTCTTACGAAGATACTATGCCTTTAGGACATGGTGCTATTTCGTAAGCTCTTGCCTTATTACCCTGCATCTATTTTTTTGCCCTTGGCCTTTTTATCGGCTTCATTGCGCAGGCGATCTTCCCATTCCTGATCTATAATGTCTTTATATTTCTTTGGCCATAATATCCATCTCTTTATAAACATTACTTGTCTTACAGGGGTTTTAACAACAAGTAGTAATATTCCAATAGATAGCAAGCACCAAATAGCCGCCACCTCATTTGGGTTGGTTGTTAGTAGCATAGAAAGTTGTGGCCCTATCAGGAAGTGATAAACCGTAAATCTCCAAGAGCCGTAAATGAATGGCATTAATATGCCTACAAAGAAATAGGTTGGATATAGGCTAAAGAACCTAGCCCATGAATCTACGGTGATGAAGTTAAGCATACCATTGGTTGGGATATTCCATGCAATATGCCAATCACCAGAAACAGAGCATAAATCACGTGCGCACATATTACGCCCTAACTCACATTGCCCTGCCCATTCAAACGGATAGAGCTGTAACAGCATCACAATAGAGGAGATGAAACATAGAGTATAAACTGGCCATTCGATTTTTTTGCGTATTATATTTGGTATAAAATACATAGATATTAAATTTATAAAGAAGGGCTGGAACGTAATATGTAAATATCCTAGTAACGTGGCTATTTGATTAGAGGGCAGGGCGCATTGGTCAATTACGGAGTATGTATATGCTTGTAAAAGCTCCATTGCAGAGAAATAACCAAGGGCAAGGTAAAGGCGTGGGTCTTCTTTCTTATAGGCGGCATATAGAGTTGTTCCTATACCTATCGTGGCCAGAACTGCCGATGCTTCTCCACTCCAACACATAAATTATATCTCACTTTTTAATTTTTAACTTGTGGAAAATATAGTATCGTCATGGCTTAGTAAAGAAGGTTGAATTATTTTTTTATAATTAGAAGAAATATATATTTATAATTTTGCTGTAACTTTCTAGGTTCTGTGTCGAATATCAAATCAACTTAACATTTTAGAGGAAATAAAAATGACGGAAATAAATAAGAAACCTGTAAACAAGAAACTTGCGGCTGCTGCTCTTACTGGTGCATTAGCTATCGGAGCATTTGTTGCTTCTCCGGCTTATGCTGGTTCAGGCGGTAACGGTTGCAGTGCATCAGGTTGTAACAAAAAGACAGAAAAAAGCTCATGCAAATGTTCTGGTTCATGTAAGGGTAAAAGCTCTTGCAAAAGCAAAAGTTCTTGCAAAAGCAAAAGTTCTTGCAAAAGCAAAAGTTCTTGCAAAGATTCAGATTCTAGCAAAGGTAAAAGATCTTGCAAAGGTAAATCATCAGGTCACAATGATAATGGCCGTTATAACCAGTAAGGTTTACTCCTGATGGAAAATGAAAACTTTCCATATTTGGGTTATGGGTTGGGATATCGTCCAACCCATTTCTATTATATAAAGGAAAACCGTCCCAATGTGGACTGGTTTGAAATTATCTCTGAAAACTACATGGATACTGGCGGAGCACCCCGCCGCAAGCTTGATGAAATAAGAGAGCATTATCCGATTGTAATGCACGGTGTATCTCTTTCGATTGGAACTGTAGACCCGCTCAATTCCGAATATTTGCAAAAGCTCAAAACTTTGATAGATGAAGTAAAGCCTGTTTGGATTTCCGATCATTTATGCTGGACAGGTATGGCGCATAAAAACACCCATGACTTGCTGCCCGTTCCCTATACTGAGGAAGCGCTTAACCACGTTATTGATCGTATTAAGCAGGTGCAGGATTATTTGGGACAACGAATTATTCTTGAAAACCCTTCAACTTACCTTGAGTTTACCGCATCTAGCATGAACGAGTGGGAGTTTATATCCCGCATGGTAGAGGGATCGGGTTGTGGATTGCTACTAGATGTTAATAATATCTATGTCAGTTGCTATAACCACCGTTGGGATCCTAAAACTTATATTGATGCAATACCACTTGATGCGGTGGCGCAAATCCATCTGGCAGGGCATGAAAATATGGGTACGCATATTATTGATACCCATGACGATCATGTCATTGATGAGGTTTGGACGCTTTATTCCTATGTTATAAACAAGGCAGGCAAGATAAGCACCATGGTGGAGTGGGACGATAAAATCCCTGAATTTCCAGTGGTTATGAAAGAGCTTGAAAAGGCTCGTCATTGGGCTAAGGCAAAGCAAGGGCCTGTGGAGCTTCCACGTTTTCAATCTTTCCGCGATAATATCAGACCGTCCGAGCATGTAACTCCTTATGATGAGGAATTAGGCGATATGCAAGAGGCAATATTAAGCGGTGATGCGGATAAAATTAACCCGCAAGAACGCATTGTGCCAAAGCCTGATTTCGCCCCAGAAGAGCAGATTCAAAGCTATATTGATGGTTATCGTTATCGCCTGTTTGACATTGTTTATGAAGATTACCCTGCCTTGCAAGAGGCAATGGGTAAGGAAGCTTTTAATGATTTGCTCGATGCTTATATAGAGCAAACTCCATCAGAGCATTTTAATGTTGCGCGCTATGTTGAGCGTTTCCCCGAATTTGTAAGAAGCAAGGAAAATACGTTTTTATATGAGCTAAGCGTGCTGGAAACTACGCTTTCACGGATTTTCGATGCTCCTGAAACCAATGCCTTAACCCAAGAAGATTTGGCAGGTATTAGCCCCGAGAAATTTATGGAGCAGATCTTGCACCCTAGGGCAGCGTTAAAGCTCCTGGCTTTTTCCTATCCTGTTAATGATTATTATAATGCGCATTTATCAGGTGAAAAACCGAAGATACCTGAAAAATCGCCATCTTTTGTTGCGGTCTATCGCCATGAAGATAATCTCTGGCGGCTAGATTTAGAAGAGCGCGAATATATGGTTTTATCTTCACTATTTGCAGGAATGCCTGTTGGTGAAGCTCTTGGCGCAGTAATCCCCGAAGATGATGAGCAGGGCATGACCGCCATCGGTGGTTGGTTCTGTAAATGGATGAGTAACGGGCTGCTGGCTAAAGCGGCTTAGTCAGTATCCTTTAGAAACGTGTTTAACCAAATTTTTAACTTGATGTATAGGTGTTGAATTGATTTTGGTTTACTAATTTGAAGTTTTCTATCCAATTCATGACTAAAATAATTCTTTCCAGCTTTTTCTCTTACAATTAAATGATTAGAATAAAGCTTACTATACTTTGTATAATGATATTTGATGTAGAATACAGGCTCATATTCAATATATTCCTTAAAGTCATAATTTATAATTGATGAAAAAGGCATATGCTGTATTAAGCATTTGTCTGCAAGTTCCTCAAAATTGTCATAGGTTTCACCTTTTGGAGCAAAAAAGAAAATTCCATCTTTATCTACGTAAATACTCTTTCCTGTAAACCAAATATTTTCTTGAAAGTTTAGTCCTGTTTTGTTTATCCAACCAGATGGCATTACGTTAGTTCCATTGTCTTCGACTCTAAGAAGATGAGGAAACGCATCTTTTTTAATGTTCCATGGATAATTTTTTAGAAAGATAAAACGAAGGGCAGCATCAACATTGTTTTTGTGCTTTTCCTGAACATATACTTGAAGCTGGTCTTCGATAGAATCTCTAAACTTAATATCTTTGTCTATTTGTTGGCTTTTGTTTTTGAAATTCCAGTTTATTAAGAATTTGGGGCTGTCCTAGATAATTAGTTCAAATATTGCTTAACCCATTGTTTCAATTGTATTAACTGATCTTCTGGGTCACTGTTGTTAAATCTCCATTCGCACTCCTTTAAGAATAGCT
>Ga0316209_1001350_pt1 | contig 26308 bp, 29 predicted proteins | sample 6monopyrite_MG_FD_204945 | JGI IMG/M metagenome (GOLD analysis project Ga0316209, IMG submission 204945) | Microbial mat bacterial communities from mineral coupon in-situ incubated in ocean water Damariscotta River, Maine, United States -... | ecosystem: Environmental > Aquatic > Marine >...
AAATCAAGAAAATACCGCAAAAAACAATGATAGAGACGCCAATTTATGCGGCGGGGCGCCTATTTGCTTTTTAAGATGTCCTGAAATCAAGCATGCAACAGCCCCACGAACAGTTAATAAATAGTCATATGCATCTTGCAACTCTATAGATTCATTTGATGTTATAATTCCTTTTTCTACTAAATCAGATATATCTTCGCACTCATCAATAGTATGCCCTATCCATTGAATTGTTTGTGTATCTCGAAGACCACCATAACCTTCTTTTATATTTGGGTATAAAACATTGCTGAAATTTTCTGGTTTTGCGAGGCGAGTCATGCGCTCTTGTAATTTTTCTCGAACGAATTGTAATTTTACAGGGTGATCTATTTCATTAAGAAAATTCTCTGTTTTATTGTGTAACTCTTCACTTCCCCATGCAAGGCGATTGTCAATGAAGCTGCTCCATATTGTTTGGTCATCAAGTATAGCTTGTTTGCACTCATCAAGTGATCTTATAGTTTGCACACCCTTTAACAACCCCACATCAGTTAGCGCGAGCATTAGGCTGCTATAGCTTTCTAAAAATTCTTGATTAAATTTACCATCATTGAAGGTCTCGTCAGCCACCAGAACAAATATATCCATGTCCGATTCAGGGCAAACCTCTTGCCGCCCATTACTGCCTGTAAATATTAAAGCCGTTTGATCTTTGTAATCGCCAAAAAAATGGTCTGCTAATTGGGTTACACGCCTATCTACTAAATCACTTAAATTTTGAGTTAGCTCACGCCCATTGATGTCACCACTTCTAAATTGAGAGAGAATATCTTCTTTTTCTGATTTAATTTCTTCTTTTAATTTAAAAACGTCCATATTTAGCACCGCCTGCAATTTAAAAGCAATTTTTTGCTCTTTTTTATTATTACCAGCACCTTATAGTAAAAAGTAATTTATTTACAATTATATTTTTCGTTCGCTATATTATGGCCACTCTGACATTGCTTTCTGGCGAGTTCTGAGCAAAAATAATCTATAAATTAAAGCCATCTTGTTTATTTTTTAAAAGGGTGTTGTAATGCGCCTTATTTGTAAATTTATTGGGGTATATAAACGTGAGCCAGCCAAGTTTTTCTTTTGAATTTTTTCCGCCAAAAACCGATAAAGCAGCCGATGCGCTGTGGCAGGCCGTTCCTGATCTGGTTGCGATGAACCCCAAATTTATGACCGTAACTTACGGCGCTGGTGGCTCTACCAAAGACGGGACAATTGACACGATAAAAAAGAAAAAGGATATGACCGATATTCCTATCGGTTCTCATCTAACATTTCTAAACACCACCAAGGAAGAGCTTCGCGAATATGTTGACGGGCTTTGGAATAAAGGCGTGAAACATATTGTTGCTCTGCGCGGTGATATGCCCGAAGACTTACAATGGCCATTAGATAGCGACGGTGAGTATTTTCAATATACCTCTGATTTCGTAGAAGGTCTGCTGGAATGGCACCCATTTGAAATTTCTGTTGGCGCATATCCTGAAAAACACCCAGATTCAAAATCTCTGGAAGATGATATTTACGCGCTTAAAATGAAATGTGACGCAGGGGCGCACCGCGCTCTAACCCAGTTTTTCTTTGATAATGATGTTTATTATAACTTTGTTGAAAAATGCCAAAAAGCAGGCGTAAAAACAATTATGAGCCCTGGTCTTTTACCCGTACATGATTTTAAATCAATGTGCGGCTTTGCAAAAAGGTGCGGGGCAGAGATTCCTAAATGGATGTATGATAAATTCGAAGGTCTGGAAGATAAACCGGAAGACGCACGCAAAATTGCGATTGATTTACTGGTTAGCCAAAGCGAAGATCTTGCTAAAAACGGCGTTGAGCATATTCATTATTATACACTCAATAAATCTGATATTACCAAGCAAGCAGTTGAAGCAATTTCGTAATATATAAGCCTCTCAATCACATATTTTTTATGTGCTTTAACCCGCTTATAACCGTTGCTAAAGCTGGATTTATTAACATATTCAGATTATTTGGCTATGCAGCATATAAATATGCCGTTTTTGCTTGATATTTGATCCTAACCGCTTTACCCCTTTTACAAGCGAATTTACTTAATAGATATCAAAATGGAGGAACTTATGGTTCTGGCAACAAATTTAGGATTTCCACGTATCGGCGATATGCGCCAATTAAAAAAGGCTGTTGAAAGCTATTGGAAGGGCAAAAGCTCGGCAGATGATCTGCTAAACACTGGTAAAGAGCTACGCGCTCATAACTGGAAATTACAAGCCGATGCAGGTCTTAACCATATTCCTTCAAATGATTTTTCATTTTATGACCAAGTTTTAGACATGATTACAACTCTTGGTCTTATCCCAGAGCGTTATAACTGGGACGGTGGACAAGTTGATCTTGATACTTATTTTGCTATGGCACGTGGCGCGCAAAAAGATGGCGTTGATGTTACTGCTATGGAAATGTCAAAATGGTTTGATACTAATTACCACTATATTGTGCCTGAATTTGAAGAAGGCATGGAGCCAAAATTATCAAACAAAAAAATCTTTGATCAATATCAAGAAGCAAAAGATCAAGGCATTGAAACCCGCCCAGTATTGGTTGGCCCTTTAACTCTTATCCAAATCGGTAAAGCGCAATATGAAGGCTTTAGCCCCGAAGAATTTTCAAAGAAAATACTTCCTGTTTATATTGAAATTATCAATAAACTGGCTGCTATGGGTGCAGAGTGGGTACAAATTGACGAACCTGCTTTTGTTCTTGATGTTTGTGACGGCTTCAAAGAAGGTGCGGCGAAAATGTACGCTGAGATGAACAAGTCTGATATTAAAATCCTTGTAACATCATATTTTGATACATTGCGCGATAATGCCGACACATTCTATTCTCTGCCTGTTGATGCGCTTCACATTGATTTATGTAGAGGCCCTAACCAAGCCAACACATCTGCCAATAATGCCGAAGCCTCCCTTGATGAAGCTTTAGCCAAGATAGGTGATAAAACTTTATCTATCGGCGTTGTTGATGGTCGTAATATCTGGAAAAATGACATATCAAAATCATTGGGCTTAATTGACAAAGCAGTCGAAAAACTTGGCTCTGATAACGTATTTGTTGCGGGATCATCTTCATTACTGCACACACCCGTTGATCTTAACAGTGAAAGCGCAATGGACGACAAGCTTAAAAGCTGGCTTGCTTATGCTACGCAAAAGCTTGATGAAATTGCTGTTATTGCTAAGGGCGCAAATTCTGGGCGCGCAGCAATATCTGATGAGATCGCCGCAAGTGACGCAGTTCAAGAAGATCGCTGCACTTCAAAGCGTATCCATAATGATGAGGTTAAAAGCCGCGTTACTAATATCACCCCTGAAATGACGCAGCGTAAATCACCTTTTACAACCCGTCAAAAAGTACAGCATGCTGCGCTTAACTTGCCGCTATATCCGACAACTACAATCGGATCATTCCCGCAAACTCCTGAAATTCGCAAAGCAAGAGCAGCCTTCAAAAAAGGGACTATTAGCGAAGCGGAATACAAAGAAGCAATGCAAGCGGAAATCCGCACTGTTGTTGATTATCAGCACAAAGTCGATATTGATATTCTGGTTCATGGTGAGCCAGAGCGTAACGACATGGTTGAATATTTCGGAGAGCAGCTCGCGGGATTTGCCTTTTCTAAATTCGGCTGGGTACAATCTTATGGATCACGTTGCGTGAAGCCACCTATTATTTTCGGTGACGTTTCAAGACCAGAAGCGATGACTGTTGAATGGTCAAAATATGCGCAGGAACAAACTGACAAGATCATGAAAGGCATGCTAACAGGGCCAATCACTATTTTGCAGTGGTCATTTGTTCGTGACGATCAACCACGCAGCGTAACATCAAAGCAGATTGCTTTTGCAATTCGTGATGAAGTTGCAGACCTTGAAGCGGCAGGCATTAAGATGATCCAAATTGACGAGGCCGCCTTCCGTGAAGGTTTGCCACTTCGCAAAAGTGACTGGAAAGCATATCTTGATAATGCGGTCGAAGATTTTCGAATAACATCATGTTGCGTTGAAGATGAAACACAGATTCATACTCATATGTGTTATTCAGAATTCAATGACGTTATCGAAGAAGTTGCCGCCATGGACGCAGATGTTATCTCGATTGAAACATCACGCTCTCAAATGGAATTGTTGGAGGCTTTCGTAGCCTTCAAATATCCTAATGAGATTGGCCCGGGTGTTTACGACATTCATAGCCCGCGCGTTCCAAGCGTTGATGAAATGGTTGCTTTGCTTGAAAAAGCCAAAGAAAATTTAAGCGAGCGTCAAATATGGGTTAATCCTGATTGCGGGCTTAAAACTCGTGGCTGGCCAGAAGTTGAAGAAGCCCTTAAAAATATGGTTGAGGCCGCAAAAGAGATGCGCTCACGCTCAAAGGCAAGCGCCGCAGCTTAACTGCTCAGCCATTAACTAAAAAATACCAAAGCCCGCCTTATAACCAAGGTGGGCTTTATTGCAGGACTTGAAACTAAAAATGATATTAGAAACACTTATCGCAAATGTAATACCTTTATATGCCTTAATATTGCTTGGCTTTATTATTGGCAAAACCACCGATCTTGATGTTAAGCCGATTGCTACGCTTATGCTATATGCCTTGCTGCCTGTTGTTATGTTTGGCGCAACCGCAACCATGGAATTTAATAGCGAATATTTCTTTCCGCCTTTTATTATCGCCTCTATTTCTATTACTACCTCAACCATTGCATTCCTTGTATCACGTAGAATATGGGGAGCAGATGATAAACGCCATAACCTGCTTGGCATGCTTGGCGTTAGCTCTAACGCAACATATTTTGGTGTGCCTATTGCCCTTGCTATAATGGGCAAAGAATCGCTCAGCGTTTATATGGTAATGGTGTTGCCGCTTTTTATTATGGACTGTACGCTGGGATATTATTTTGCAGTGCGCGGTGAAAGCTCAATTAAAGACAGCCTTATGCGTGTAATAAAGCTCCCCATTATATATGGAGCGCTTTTAGGTTTAACCATCAATGCCGCAGGGTTTGAGCTATCCCCTCTAATGGTTGAATATTGGGATCGCTTCACTGGAACAATGATAATTCTGGGCATGATGATTATCGGCTCTGGTTTAGCGACAATGGACAGATTTCGCTTTGATAGCTCATTCTTTATAGGCGTAATATTACTGCGTTATTTAATGTGGCCTGTATTTGGTCTGTTATGGGTGTTTGTTGATTTGAATTATCTGCATATTCTTTTGCCAACAACTCACAGCCTGATAATATTGATCTGCGCCTGCCCTTTGGCCGCAAATACCGTCGCTTATGCGGTAAAGCTTGACCTTCACCCCGCCCTGACCTCAAGCATGGTTTTAATAACAACCTTGTTGGCTCTTGGCTTTATTCCCTTTATGATGTGGCTACAAACAATAATATTTTAAGGGGTTAAAATGAATAAAACTGCGCTTGTTATCAGGCATCAACGCTCTGTCCATATTGGAACTTTTGCCGATATTCTAAAAGAAAATGCCATAGATATTCATCAAATCGATATTTACAAAGACGATATCAGAAATATAGATCCGTTAGGGCATGATATAGTCATTATCTTGGGCGGGGTGTTTGGAGCGTATGACACAAAAGAATATCCTTATCTTGCCGATGAGATAGAATTTTTACGAAAACGCATAGCAGCAGACAAGCCCACCCTTGGGATTTGCCTAGGAGCGCAAACAATTGCCGCAGCGTTGGGCGCAAAGGTTTTCGTCGGCAAGCAAGGGCTTGAGCTAGGCTGGAAAGCTCTTAGCATTAACGAAGCAGGGCAAAACACCCCTGTGCGCCATTTTGATGGTGAGCTTACGCAAATGATGTTTTCCCATGGTGATACTTTTGACCTGCCTAAGGGTGCAACACTGCTCGCCTCTACAGATCAATACCCTAATCAGGCATTTGCTTACGGCAAAAATACGCTTGCCCTGCAATTTCACCCCGAAGTCGATATAGATGTGGTTGAAGAATTCCTGATGCTATCAGTAGGAAAACTCTCTGGCTCTAATACGCTTGCTGATATTCATAATATAAGAGAGCAAACCAAAGAAAATGTATCCAAATTAAAGGAACAAACTTCCAAATTCCTTAAAGAGTGGTTAGAATTGTTAGACTTCTCTTAAAATAAGGATACTTAAAATGCGCGAAATAGCACTCGACACCGAAACTACAGGTATGGATCCGTTTGAAGGCGACCGTATTGTTGAGATCGGCGCGGTGGAGATGGTTAATCACCTACCAACGGGCAAAACATGCCAGCTCTATATCAATCCAGAGCGCGAAGTACCGCAAGAAGCCATCGCAGTTCATGGCATTACCAATGAATTTTTGAAAGATAAGCCTGTTTTCTCCCAATGCTATAGCGATTTTATTGAATTTATTGGCGAGGATTCAAAACTGATCATTCATAACGCGGAGTTTGATATGAAATTCCTAAACTGGGAGCTAGAGCAAGTCGGGCATGCGCCCCTGCCATGGAATCGGGTTATTGATACTTTGACCATGGCGCGTAAGAAATTCCCAGGTTCACCTGCCAATCTTGATGCGCTTTGCCGAAGATTTAATATTGATAACTCGGATAGAACCTATCACGGGGCGTTGCTCGACTCTGAATTACTAGCCGAAGTATATCTGGAACTTCTGGGCGGGCTGCAACGCGGCCTTAGTCTTAGTGATAACGTTAGTAAAGGCAATGACGGCATGTTTACAAGCGGTAAGATAGAGCGCAAATTACGCCCTGCCCGCCCCCACGAGCCCAGCGCCGAAGAACTCGCCGCACATAAAGAATTTTTGAAAGAGCTTACAGAACCTTTATGGGAGAAGGTTAAGGGTGTTTAAATCATGATCGAAGATTTAAAAAAATTTAAAAAAGAAAGATCATTGGTTTCTATTCGGCGCAAAGACCTTATTACAGAAGCCTTTCTAGGATTCATTCTTGGATTCTCAGATGATCTAATTTTTCTTCAATACGTCTATGACTTCAATTTAGATGGTTTTAAAGTAATAAGAAGATCGGATATTGAAGAAATAAAATCAGACGAAGCAGACATATTCTATACGCAAATGATGAAAGACGATGGTCTATATCAAAAAATAGATTTTTCAAGGGACTATGATGTTAAAGACTGGAATACAGTTTTATCAACTATAGCAAAATACTATAAATTTGTGATTATTGAAGATGAAATCGATGAAAATAAAAATTCGTTCCTATTTGTCATTGGTAAAGTGCAAAAGATAAAGAAAAATGGCGTTTCGATTTTGGGGTTTAGCGGCGATGCTGAATGGCACGATAGTCCTACCGATATTGAATACGAAAAGATAACATGTATTACGATGGGAAGTGATTACGCGAATGCGTATGAAAGATATTTCCAACGAAATTCTTAAATCCTTCCATTTTTGTAAAAAGCTTGATATAGATTGCCATAATGGGTCGCAGCCTACCCCATTTAAAAGAAAACAAGGACAGGAAATGCAAAAAACACTAATTATCTGCTCCGGCGGACTAGACTCGGTTACACTGGCATATAAAGTTGCCAAAGAAGGTGAGCTATCGGGCTTAATTGCCTTTGATTACGGGCAACGCCATAAAAAAGAGCTTAACTACGCCGAGAAATGCGCACAAGCTCTGAATACTTCCTTTGATATAATTGACATATCAGGCGTTGGCGGGGCGTTAAGTGGCTCTGCCCTGACCGATGATATTGATGTGCCTGACGGTCACTATGCCGAAGATAGTATGAAGGCAACTGTTGTTCCCAACCGTAACGCAATAATGCTTACAATCGCGTATGGGATTGCTTCGGCGCGAGGTTGCAGCAGAGTAGCCACCGCCGTTCATGGCGGAGATCATTTCATATATCCCGATTGCCGCCCCGAATTTATAAGCTCTTTCCAAGATATGCAAAATCATGCGCTTGAGGGACTGTCACAAATAGAGCTATACACGCCGTTTTTAAATAAAACCAAAGCGGATATTGCCGCCGAGGGCGCAAAGTTGGGCGTTCCCTTTACTGATACTTGGTCATGCTATAAGGGCGGATATATGCATTGCGGGCGTTGCGGAACATGCGTAGAGCGCATAGAGGCATTTGATATTGCAGGCGTAAATGACCCCACAAAATATGCCGATCCTGATTTTTGGAAACAAGCGATAGAAAAAGGAGCGGCCTAAAATGTATATAATTTATAAAGAATATCATTTCTCGGCCTCTCATATATTGCCGCAACTGCCCAAAAATCACCCCTGCTCGCGCATGCATGGGCATAATTACGTGGTTGAGGTGGAGCTGCAATCCGAAGAACTAAACCAATATGGCTTTGTGCGTGATTATCGAGAGCTCGATGAATTAAAAACCTATATTGATGGCACGCTAGATCACCAGCATCTTAACGATATTCTTGGCGATGATAATGTAACAGCGGAAAATCTAGCAAAGTTTCTTTATGATTGGTGTAAAAACCGCTGGAGCGAGGTTAGCGCCGTACGCGTACGCGAAACCCCGAAAAGCTGCGCAGAATATAGACCTTAAATCATGGCACAAGATAAAATCAGAATATCAGAGATATTTGGCCCTACCATTCAAGGTGAAGGGGCATTGATCGGACAGCCAACCATATTCGTACGTACGGGCGGGTGCGATTATCGTTGCTCTTGGTGTGATACTTTGCACGCGGTGGATAGCAAATTCCGAGATAGCTGGAAACCCATGAGCGCGGAAGAAATTTTCGCTGAAATAGAAAAACTATCTGGCAGCACGCCGATCATGATTTCCCTGTCTGGCGGCAATCCTGCAATTCAACCCTTAAAGCCACTAATAGATTTAGGGCATGATAAAGGGTATAAATTCGCGCTGGAAACTCAAGGCTCTGTTGTCAAAGATTGGTTCGCCGATTTAGATGTTTTAACATTATCGCCCAAACCACCGAGCAGCGACATGGATACTGATTATGATCTGTTGAGCAAATCTATAAAAGCCGCTGAGGATAATGTGGATATATTGTTAAAGATTGCTATCCAAAACGAGGCGGATTATTTATATGCACGTAAGATAGCAAAGAGATACAAGGATATTTCAATATATCTTCAACCAGTTAACCATACTCCGCCTTCTGTTGATAATAATAATGATAAAATTGATATTGATGGTATTATGGAGCGCATGCGCTGGCTGATTGATCGCGTGCAGAAAGATAATTGGAACGATGTTCATATATTACCGCAGCTACATATATTGCTTTGGGGTAACAAAAAGGGAGTTTAAAAATGAGCGATAAAGAAACAGATAAAACAATCTATGAAAACCTAACCCAGCTAGGCTCACATACGCCACTGCCAGAATCTCCTGACAAGGCGGAGCTGGAACGCGTGGAAAATCCTAAACCAGATATGCCCTACCTCGTACGTTTTACCGCTCCGGAATTTACTTCGATTTGCCCGCTTACTGGCGCGCCCGATTTTGCGCATTTGGTGATTGATTACGTGCCGAATAAATATATCGTAGAGAGCAAATCTCTCAAACTATTCCTTGGCTCTTTCCGCAATCATGGGGCATTTCATGAGGATTGTACGTTAGAGATAGCCCACCGCATAATAAAGCGCATTATCCCGACATGGCTTAGAATTGGTGGATATTGGTATCCCAGAGGCGGCATGCCGATTGACGTGTTTTATCAAAGCGGGGAACCACCAAAAGGTGTATGGATTCCTGATCAAGGCGTTGCTCCCTATAAGGGGCGCGGATAAACCTCAAGTTCACTCAGATGTAAATTTTATATCACGGTAATATCCAGAGGTGCTGCCCTTGCCGTTATCGCAATCTGTCATAATGGCGATGCCGTCTATTTTACTAATATCCGTGGAGAAAAATAATCAATAATTGCAGAATTTTGCGCAATAGATTAAAAAAGTGACAAATTTAATATCGCCACAAATAGATAAACAGATAATTTCATTTAAATTGCCGCTTTCGGTACTTAAATATTAGAATATTATTTCAAGTGCGCCAAACTCGACCTCTGGTTAATACCCCAATAACGGCAATCCCTGCGATACTCCATAACGTTGAACGGAGCTGCTTTGATTGTTTGCTGCCATGACATTCAGTTGCAAAATGTTGGCAATTATAACCAAATAAATTATAGGACTTACCAATTTTTGCCCTAGCATTACGTTCTATTTGCGCGCCTGATAAATCACTGGGAAACCCTTTAGAGCGAACTTTACGCCCTCCCGAAAATTCTTCTATGCTCTCTTCTACGACAAACCCTCTGCGCTTTGATCCAGAAATTACAGTGCCTTTGGAGGTATATATGCCGTCATGCTCAACGCCCATATGCCAATTAATGCTTATGATTTCACCTTGTTTATACACGCGCAGTTCCTTCCATATAAAAATGTTAGAAACCCATCATATAAAAATTTAAGCCATAAAAGCAAATATATGTATATGCATGATCGTTTACAGACTCAGTTTTTATTTACGCTTTACCAAGATTCATAGAACTTCAAGAAGTTACATACTGTTCTTTTGCGGTAACTACAAATAATAATTAAATTTGTTGCTTGACTCTCTGCATGCTATTATAAACTCAAGTGATTCGATACAGTTTTACATTTAAGTTGGGGGGAAATATATAATGCAAAATAAAAAACCGACAGCACTAACTATCGCTAAATATTTCCTATCTATTTCAGATAAGGAAGAAGGTGAACTCATCTCAAATTTAAAATTACAAAAACTATTATATTATGCGCAAGGCTATTATGTAGCTCTCAATGGTGCTTCCAATCCATTATATAATGATACTATATATGCATGGAAACACGGCCCTGTTGTGAACAAGGTTTTCCACTATTACAAAGAATGTGGAAATAACGCGCTTCCCGATGAAAAGTGTCCTAAAAATTTATCTGAAGATCACATTTATTTTTTAAATGAAATTTACAGAAGTTATGGAAGATTTTCAGCATGGGTATTACGTGACATGACCCATCGCGAAGAACCATGGCTTGAACACTACAAGCCTAATATTAAGAACATTGTAATTCCGCTGGAAGACTTAGAAAAATTCTTCAAAGATAAAATAGAATTAGTTTAACGCGGGCAGCCTTGTCATGGGTAAAAAACGTAATAATAAAATAAAAAAATCTCTGGAAGCACTCAATACTGAAAAACCTCACTTCATCAGCCCCAAAAATAAAGATGTTGATAGCAGTAAGTATCCCTATTTTTCCTTTAGATATATCTGTGAAAAAGACTATTGCATGAAAAAATGTAGATATGAGCAACTAAAAGCCATTTCTGACAAACTAAGAATGCTCAGTCGTCTTGAATGGAATACTATTCAAACATCTCCAAGAGAAACAAACGGTTCTGAGACAATACCACAATCTGCTGTAAAAGCATCAATGCCATGTATTGTCGAAAACGATGAGCCAATGATAGTATTCCGTTTTGGAAAAGCAAAAAAGCGGAATGGACGAATTGTAGGTGTGAGAAGAGACAATAAATTTTACATACTCTTTATCGATAGAAATTTTACCTTATATGACCACGGATCATAAAAGCTAATTATTCCGTTTCAACAGGGAAGATTTTACGAGCCAGATCCGCATCACGGAAAGGTACGTCTTCCACTACCACCGCTTCAAGATCGTGCATAATGTGAAATAGATGCGTTTGGTTAATTTCATCATCAACCGATGAGTAAGTTGGATTACTTAGAATCTCTGCGCCCTGCCCTTGCAAATATGCAGTTTTATCAGGCAAGCAAGATATCATCTCTATATTCATTTTGCTTGGGGTTTTGCGTCCAAAAGGATTTATAACATCGCTAACCGCCAGAACTTCATCAAGATATTCAAGCGCATCATGATCGCAAGAATTAACCCGCCCCGCGTCCCTGAACCATTGCTTAAACGCCGCTACTAATCCTTGACCATTAAACTGAGAGCTTGGATCGCGTTCCAAATATCCAGAAAAGATCATAGCCATATCACCAATTTCAGAGCCAATCATATGCCGCCAAATATCGCTATGCCCTTCAGAGCGAAGTTCCCACATTACTAATAGAGCGATTACATCAAGGTCGGCGGCGCGTACGCGCTCCATCAACAGCACTTGATCAGGTGAATATTGCTCATCAAAGCCACCATGGCGTTTTTCCTGCCAAATATCGCGCAAAGCCTTAATCATAGTTACAAGTGTAATATTTCTGAAATAGCTTGAACGTGCCAAAGCCGCAGGAGTAAGTGAATTATTGTCTAAAATCAAAGTCTTATTATCAATATCAAGGCAGTAATCACCACCATTTAGATCATCAAGAGTGATTTTCCAATCTTTTTCTATCGCCTCTTTAAGCATAAGGCGAGCCGAGGGGCTTTGCTCCATAACTGACGCGCACCATCTTAGTACATCTTGATAATCAAAAATCTCATAATCTTGGGCTTGTTCGAAAAAATCTACTGGCATTTCATCATAGTAAATTTCTGCAAAATACCATGATGTATCACAGTCATGGTCAAGATTATCAACACAGTTGATTACCTTTTTATATGATTCGTTTGATTTAAACTCCATGATTCCGCCACTGCCAAGATACTCAAAATGTTTATTAGCGCTTACTTTTACTAACTCGTCACAATTATCATTTGCCTGACCAACGTCTAAGGTCGATAACATCAGCGCTTTGTCCGCTTTGTCTTTCAGTTTTTGAATTCTTGCCTGTGATCCGTTTTTGCGGGTCGTGTTCAAAAAGCTGAATAATGTCTGCGGTTTGTGTGATGTCATTATTTTGATCCTGACTATTTTGGTTATATAAATCATGACGCACGTCATGTGTGGATAAGTCAGAGTCCAATTGCAATTCTTGTTCCGCTTCTTTAAAAGTCCGCTCAAATTTTATAAACCATAGGAAATTAGCGTTAGAGCGATCTCTTACCTCGGCAAATATCGGGTCGTCCATAATGATATGTGCATGTGCCGATAGGTAATTTTTGCCGAAAGGCATTTCCCCTAGGGCGGAAATCAATGCCGATGTTACGCTATGTGATGATTGATCATTTTCAAATACATATCCATTATGATCGGCCAACATTTCCTGAATGATTATTCTATCTTTTTGACGGCAACGCTCGGATAAAAACCAAGCTTCGAATATTGATGCGCTTGCCACGCCGTTATTGATAGTACGAAAATCCAAGAAGGCTTCGCGTGCATAAGCTCTTGCCAAATCAGATAGAGGAGAATTTTCAACCCGCTCCCACACATCTTTTTTACCAGCCAGCTGTAATTCCCACGCTGTGCGGATAACTGATACGCATAGATCAGCCTCTTGCGCGCGGTTTATCAAAATTGCATGCTCTGGTGTAAATGTTAAAGGATTGATCAAAACTCCCTGACGGTGCTGCCAATGGCGGCGAAGTTCTCGCGTTACCAGCAATATTTGATCCATCATATCCATATGCGGATACACTAAAATTTTCCCGCTGCGGCGATCATAAAAGGCTTTTTCAACCTGTTCGCTCATCATTATTTCTACGCCGTATTTTTCGGCCGTATTTATATATGCAGATGCCAAACGGCTTTCCTGCAAAATAGATTTAATCTCACTAAGACGTAATTTTTGCTCTTCATTATTAAGGTAAAAGTTTTTGCTTAGGCTTAAATCTTCCATATTTTGTGAAAACTCTAAAAAAGCCGTCATAGTTTTTTCTTCAACATAAGTTGCTGAAGTATCGTATCCTTCTCCTAAAAGCTCTTCTTTTAAAACTTGAATTTCATGGGCTAACATTCCCAATTCTTCAGGATCAAATAAACCTTCTTCTTCTTCGATAATTTCTTCTTCATCGAAATAGAATAAAGGTTGATCACCTATATGGGTACAAATTACCGGTTGGTAATCATTTAATGTGTAGGCAACACCACAAACTCTGTGCTGTATCATATGTGTGTTGCAAAATTCTTCGTAACTGTCGCTCATGGCCCTAACCAATTCATAATAACTATGCTCAAAACCGCAAATTGCTCGCGGTATGAGTTTATTATGGGGGTAAAGTATTAACGCTTTCCTACCAAAAACAGAAAAAATCCGATTTTTAAAAAAAACTTTTGGCCTTTACTAACAAGGCGTTAATAGAGGGTAAATAAAGGGTTAAGAATATGTTTGAGATTGTAGCTAAACACTGATTTAATCCGAATAGAGAATTATATTTAAGAATATTAGATAAGGATAATATTATGAAAAAATCAGTACTTTTACTTTTCGCAGTTATGAGCATTAGCCCATATCAAGTTTTTGCAGAAGATTCTCAATCTGCGGAGCTTCCTTCTGCCTCTTATATAAAAGAAGACGTAGTTAATTATCAAAAGATAACTGATAGATTAGCAACATCAGGTGAATTAAGTGACGGGACATATACTAAACTCTCAAAGGACGGGATAAAAACCTTTGTTGATCTTCGCACTGACCCTGAGGAAATCAAAAAAGCCAAAGAAGAGGCAGAAAAAGCAGGAGCTATATATATAAGCATTCCAGTAAATGGCGCAGACGGCATATTAAAAGAACAAGTAGAGAAATTTACGAAGGTTTTTGAAAATAATGATGATAGCGTTCTTCTTAGCTGTAAAAGTGGAAATCGCGCAGGAGCTTTATGGACAGCTTATCAATTAAGTAAAGGCACTTCATCATATGAAGCTCTGAAACAAGGATATAAAGCAGGCATGAGTGATTATTTTGAAGAAAATGTTAAGAAAAATTTCTGTAAGGAATGTTAATTGCTTATTTTAAATATAAGAATTTATCTAAAGACCTTATTTATATAAGGTCTTTTTTATTATATATCCCCTACTGAACGAAAGCTGAATCCAAAACAGGAATATCCTCAATCAATATCTTATGATCTGACATTGTTACCTTACCAGTAGGATCCACAAATACCTGCACAGAAAACAACGCATCTTTAAGCATCATAAAAGCATTGATAACGAAAACACCATCTTTGCGTTTTTCTTTTAACTCCAGCGGGCTTATAGACTGATTAAGCGATTTTTTAACTTCTTGAGGGGGTTCATCTTTCCACTGAATATGATCAGCTGTTTCACAAATAGTAAATTTTCCATGCCGTCCTTTCACATGAGAAAAGAAAAACCGAACATATTCGATAACATTTTCTTCATTTAGAGAAATCTGAGCTTTTGCATTAAGATTATAAATAGTGTCATATTTCCAATCTATAATCGTAAAATCTGGCTCATTCCCTCTTTGAAATGCATAACGCTGAAGCGGTGGATTAGTTGCATGATCGGCAATATCCAAAAATTTATAATTAGAATAAAAAGGTACATCTATAGAAAGTATAGTCGTTTCAAGAGGGTCAAAAATGCTGCCTTCTATGTCTTTATTCAAAACATCAATAACAGCGGCAACTTCTTCAAGTTTTAATTTTGTATAGGATTCATCAAACATATTTTTAAGGTGATTCGTTTCTTGATCAATTTCTTAACGATAATGCTAGTTTTATGTATAAAAATCAAGATAAGCCGTCGGGAAAACTCTGTTAGTGAATCCAATAGCCTTTTTTGTATAAAATAAGGGATTAAGTTACCCAGATTCCATACCAATAGCTTTAAGGTGAGTCATTCATATGTGTGAAACCATAAAAATTAAAAAGAGTAAAATTGACTCGACAAATATCGAATCGTGAGAGCTTCTAGCTATTTGCATTTAAATCGCTTGTGAACAGTTTTAGGGATAATTTTTACTCCCCATTACTCACAGCCTCTACTTCTTACAAACACCTTTAAATTAAAATATATTATTTTTAAATCTTCCTTGCATGACGGTTTGTTTTAAGAATAATGATATCCATCATGCAGTAATTGGAATAAAAAATGACTAGCCAAAAAAAGAATTTTCTAGAGGTTTTGAAAAAACATAAACCTGATCATATACCCTTTTGGTTTATGCGCCAAGCTGGGCGGTATTTACCAGAATATATGGAGCTTCGTAAGCAAGCAGGAGGGTTTTTAGATATGGCTTATAACCCTGCTATGGCTAGTGAAATTACCATGCAGCCAATTAGGCGTTTTGGCATGGACGCAGCAATAATATTTTCTGATATTTTGGTTATTCCTCATGCGCTGGGGCAGAATTTGGAATTTGTGCAAGGCGAGGGGCCAAAACTTAACCCTTTACGTAATTCTTCTGATCTATCTTCTTTGAATTTTTCGAAGTTTCAACAAGTTCTTAGCCCTGTTCACGAAGCAATATCACTGACGAAAACTGCCTTAAAAAATGAAGGATTTGGTTCAACTGCGCTAATTGGTTTTTGCGGTGCTCCTTGGACGGTTGCTTGTTACATGGTTGAAGGTGGCGGCAGTCGTGATTTTATCAATGTTAAAAAGCTCGCTTTCCAAGATGAAAAAGCCTTTGCAGGATTGATTGAAATGCTGGTAGAATCCAGTGCTCAATATTTGATTGACCAAATTAACGCAGGGGCTGAAGCAGTTCAGATTTTTGATAGTTGGGCAGGGGCTTTGGACGCGCAAAGCTTTGGTAAGTGGGTAATAAACCCAACACGACAAATTGTTGATCTGGTAAGAAACGTACACCCTGATATTCCGATTATTGGCTTTCCAAGATGCGCTGGACAAAATTATTTATCCTACGTACAAGATACAGGGGTAAGTGCGGTTAGTATTGATCAAAGTGTTGATACAAAATGGGCTGCGAACAGTTTACAATCATTTGTTCCTGTTCAGGGAAATCTTGATCCGATTTGCTTATTAACTGGTGGTGATGCCATGGTAATGGCAGTTGAAAAAATTATCGGAGATTTAAAAGAGGGCGGTTTTATATTTAATCTTGGGCATGGGATTCATAAAGAAACCCCTGTTGAGAATGTAGAGCAGCTATGCACTTTAATTAGGGAATATTCTTAAAATGAGCAAAAAAATTGCGGTAATTTTATTTAATCTTGGAGGTCCTGATAGTAAGGAATCCATAAAACCGTTTTTACTAAATTTCTTTATGGATAAGAATATAATAACTCTGCCGATATTTTTACGGTTTTTTATCGCTCGCATGATTGCGCGCAAACGATCAAAGCGTGAAGCAGGAGATTCTTACGGCTTGTTAGGTGATAAATCTCCATTATTAGAAAATACTACGGAGCAGGCTAAATCACTTGAAGGAAAATTAAATTCTAAAATTTCTGAAAACACGTACAGAGTTTTTACCTGTATGCGTTATTGGCACCCTATGAGCGCACAAATAGCCAAAGAGGTTAAAGAATGGGAAGCAGATAAAATTGTGTTGTTACCGCTCTATCCGCAATTTTCAACCACTACTACTTGGTCATCATTACAGCAATGGAATAAACAATCTGCCAAATTAGGGCTAGATGTACAGACCTCTATGATATGTTGCTATCCTGAAAATCAGGGTTATGTTGAAGGCTCTGCCAAGAATATTTTAGAGCAGTATAAAAGGGCTAAAAATGACGGGCATGAAAAAATACGTATATTATTTTCCGCTCATGGCTTGCCTGAAAAAGTTATTAAAGGCGGTGATCCTTATCAATATCAATGTGAAAATTCGGCAATATCTATAGTAAAGAGTTTAGAAAAAGATATAGACAAAGAAATTGATTGGCAGATTTGTTATCAAAGCCGAGTAGGGCGCTTAAAATGGATTGAACCTTCGATTGAGCAAGCTCTTGATATGGCAGCAGAGCAGGGGGTTTGCGTTATTATATATCCTCATGCTTTCACGCAAGAGCATGTAGAAACTTTGGTAGAGCTTGATATTGAATATAAAAAATATGCTGAAGAAATAGGGATTGAAGGTTATTACCGCGCTCAAACTCTTGGCGTACAAAGCGATTTTATTGCTGCTCTTGGAGCGATGGTTAAACAACATGAATCTCAAAACGATATCATTCCTGATGAGAATTTTTCTTGCCCTAAAGAATTTGGGCGTTGTTGTAAGATTATGATGGATAAAGTTTAATGAAAATTTTTTATAAAGATTATTTATTATAATTCAGGTGCTTCTGGTTTTTCTTCATCATCATCAAAAATTGCATTTAATCCATAACAAACCAGCTTATGGTCTATGCCTTCCCTATCCCAGCAATCTTCACTAAGTGGTTTGCGATCAATAATAAGAGTATTTTCAGTATCTTCGGGCAAGGGGGGTGCTTGCTCCTGCCAATCAATATTTTCTGAACACATATAAAATGAAGCAGCCAGTAGGGGTGGAGCAATAAATCCCTTAGCAAATTGCCCTGATGTTTCTTTTTTAAGATCAAGAGCATTTGCGATAGAATATCCTGCGCTGTAAAGGGCAGAGCCGCCAAGAGCGTAAGTAAGAATTTCAGGCCCGCCAGCATTTAAATTGCTTTGCGCGCCATATATGAAAGTTGCTGTTGCTGCTGCTCCAAAAGACGTACAAAAGCCTGCCCATTGAGCATAAGCATTTTTATCATTAACCATATCTTTTGCGGCCTTATATAAAAGCTTTTCTGGATCTTCTATTTTATCGCTATCTTTACTCATTGTTATTATCGCCTTAATATGCTCAATTATTATTGTTACCTTAGGTAAAGGACTTTTTACTACCGTAGGTAAATTATGTCAAAAAATAATGAAGATATATAAATTATGCAGGAATTTTTAAGTATTTATTTTGAATGGCTGCGCGCTTTTCACATTATATCAGTAATTGCATGGATGGCAGGAATGTTATATTTGCCGCGGTTATTTGTTTATCATAGCAAGGCAGAGATTGGCTCTGAAATGAGCGAAACTTTCAAAATAATGGAGCGACGTTTATTTAAAATCATAATGAATCCAGCAATGATTGCTGCTTGGGTTTTTGGATCGCTTATGCTGTATGCGCATTGGGATTTATATAAAATCAGTGGTTGGCTGCATGCTAAATTATTGTTCGTTTTTTTAATGACAGGCATTCACCATCTTTATATTAAATATTTGAAAGCTTTTGCCGCTGATAAAAATGAAAAATCTGAAAAATTTTATAGAATTCTTAACGAAGTTCCGACTATTATCATGTTCATAATAGTGATTTTAGCAGTAGTACAGCCTTTCTAATATATTGATTTTCAATAATAAACTATAGTTATAGAAAATAATTGCTATATATTTGTGCAATGCAACGAATCATTATGTGGATAATCTCTTGACTCTTTTGTGCCCTATGGTTATAAAAAATTGTCTTTGAGAAAAATCCAGTGAAATTTTTGGGTATTTGGCCGCAATGTTTGGCACAGGATAAAAGCTTTACGAATTAAATTTTATGTAATTTGCGTTTATTCAAAATAAATTAAAGGTAATAAATCTTTCTCCATTAGGGTATCAACTTAATAATGAGTCTTTCATGAATTTAACGGAATTGAAAACACGCTCTCCAGCCGAGTTATTGGCTTTCGCGGAAGAGCTGCAAATTGAAAATTGTAACACAATGCGCAAACAAGATATGATGTTTGCTATTCTTAAACAGCTAGCAAGCCAGAACGTGCCTATATCGGGCGTTGGCGTGTTAGAGGTGCTACAAGATGGTTTCGGTTTTTTACGCTCTCCTGAGGAAAACTATCTTCCTGGGCCTGATGATATATATGTTTCACCTTCACAAGTACGGCGTTTTGGACTACGTACAGGTGATATTGTTGAGGGAGAGATTAGGGCGCCTAAGGACTCAGAGCGTTATTTTGCTCTGCTACGTGTATCTCTAATAAGCAATGAAAAACCAGATAAATTACGTCATCGCATTAACTTTGATAATTTAACACCTTTATATCCTGATCGTAAAATTAAACTTGAAATTGATGATCCTACAAAAAAATGTAACGTACAGCGCGTAATTGAAATGACTTCGCCTATTGGCTTTGGTCAAAGAGCCTTGATTGTTGCTCCGCCGCGTACGGGTAAAACTGTGATGATGCAAAATATTGCTACGTCGGTTGCAGAGAACCACCCAGATGCTTATTTAATTGTTCTTCTTATTGATGAACGTCCAGAAGAAGTTACTGATATGGCGCGCTCTGTACGTGGTGAAGTCGTATCATCAACTTTTGATGAACCTGCCTCTAGGCACGTACAGGTTGCCGAAATGGTAATGGAAAAGGCAAAAAGATTAGTTGAGCATAAGCGCGATGTTATAATATTGCTGGATTCTATTACTCGTTTGGCACGTGCGTATAACACGGTTGTTCCCTCCTCTGGTAAAGTATTAACTGGTGGTGTTGATGCCAATGCCTTGCAACGTCCAAAGAGATTTTTTGGCGCGGCGCGTAATATCGAACAAGGCGGATCACTGACTATTATTGCTACGGCGTTGATTGATACAGGTTCACGTATGGACGAGGTTATCTTTGAGGAATTTAAGGGTACTGGTAACTCTGAAATTGTTCTTGATCGTAAGCTTGCTGATAAACGAGTATTCCCTGCGATTGATATTCAAAAATCAGGTACTCGTAAAGAAGAATTGCTGGTTGATAAAGACACATTGCAAAAAATGTGGGTTCTTCGCCGTATTCTTAATCCAATGGGAACTGTTGACGCGGTTGAATTTTTACTCGGCAAGATGAAGCAAACTAAGAATAATGACGAATTCTTTAACGCGATGAATCAATAATTTCTTCTTATTCTATAAGATTTTCTCCCTAACCAACTTAGGTGTAAGCGGTATAAGTTCCTTATATAGGTTATGCGTTGGGCTGTGACCCTTAGAATCTACGTGCAGGATAAGGCTTTCCAACTATAGGTGGCTAGTCTTTTGGTATGTTGAACCCAGTAGTTGTGGCCGAAGAGAATGACAAATTGCTAGTTAATATCCATAGCACAGCTAGAACTATCATTGGTATTAGCATTAAGAATGTTTTGTATGTTACTTTGCTATTGCTCATAGGTCGCTCTATCCTTGGGTTTTTAGGAAATATGCTAGAATTATAATATAATTACAATCAAATATTATAGTAATTTAATATAAATTTATTCTGAAATAGATAAAAAACTTCAATAAAATCAAAACGATAGTATTTGTCATAATCGTATATTTATGTTGAGATAGAAGTATAGAGATGTGCTTCTGGCATATATCATTTTTAACATAGCAAAACGCTAAAGGTAGAAAAAATGAATACTAATATCTCAAAATTTCATACTTTCGCTCAGCACCTGAAATCTCAGGCTCGTAAGTATAGTGGTGCTTTGTCACTTATAACTATTTTATTCGTATTTACAATTGGGACTGCTTGGTCTTATGTGTATGACGATCAATATACTGATTTAAATTATGTTTCACATGAAACAAAAAAATCCTCTAAAAATCCTTCCTCTGCCGTGGTTGATATGTGTAAACCTTTGCTCAACACTCATCAAAACTCTTCCTCCACATTATCTACGGTCAGAAACCAACGCGCGGTTGGTAAAATAGCTGCATTAAGTATGATGCTTGGCGCTCGATTTGCTCTAGAGCCCAAACTTCGAGATGATGCTAGCGCCAAAAAAGGTACCCTAGCGTACCGTGTAAAATCTGCTCGTAAGCCTGCTATCCAATCTGCTCAAACTATAGCAGCTTACCGTAATTGCCTGAAAGATCGGGCTTTAGCTCAAATTGCGTTAGCAGATTAACTTAGTGCAGGAAGGTTTATTATTACCTTTATGTATGTCCCTTGATTGCTGGTCGTTCTAGAGCTTATATGCTTGGAACGGCCTCTTTTTTGCTTAATCTATTAAGTTAATAAATTACTGTAAAATATTGATTTAAATCATAGCTAATAGACCTAAATACCATTCAGGAGTATTGGCAAAGCTTAAATGTCTGGATAGCTCTATTACTATAAAAAATGCAGATATACACGCCATTATATTCCAATATGCTGTATTGCCTAGCTTTGGTGGAGCTGTTTTTATACCACCAGGTAGTAGCATAGCCATAGTTTTTTTAATTGCTGATTCTGCGGTTATTTGTATTGCTATTACGCCTATATACATAAATCCAAAAAACATTACTGCATCAATAATTACGTGTAGATCTGTATTTCCAACATGAGAGACTATTCTATCCCTAAGCGGTGTTAAGAAATAGATTCCTAGTAACGCAAAGTTTAAAAGAGCGGATATTCCAAGACCTATCATTCTAGGTTTTTTTGTAATATTTTTAAGAGATCTGTCAGAATAAGAAATAATTTCATTCATGGCTTTATTAGATAATCCCAATGAATTTGCCTTCTTGAGTTTGGCTTTTGCTTTTTTTAGTGAATTTGATGCTGTAAAAATTATACCTTCTTTTATAGTTCTATATTCCCCTGCCATTTTAAGGTTTTCATGGACATCACCTCTGTTTTCTGCAGCATCTTGTAACTTACGTACACCGTTTTTAATTAGATCATCAAGGAATGGGGATACATGAGTTAGGGCAGCTTTATTACCAAACAAGAAAGTGTAATAACTCTTTCCATCAATATCATATTCAATATGACCATAGGGCAGTATAACTTCGTACAGCAGAGCTATTCGTATATCTTTGCGCTTATCTGCTATTTCCTGCTGTTTAGCTTTTTCTTCGTCGTCGAGATTAACAACGCTAACATTATCCTGTGCTATGTTTATAGTCGCAAATTCGTTTATTTTTTCGCCATATTTTTCTATTAAGGCAACAACTTTTTCAGGTAGTTTATTTTTTGGATAATCGAATTCAGTACGTATTTGTAGCTCTACCGTATGAATAACACTGCTCCAGGCATTTCCTTGACAATTTGGACAGGCGGTTGTTCCCTGACTACCACATGTTTTGCATTGTATACGACCCGATTGCCTGCATAAATTACAGCCCGTTTTTCCTCTACCATGGCATATAGGGCATTGAATATTTTGACCATTAGGACCTGCCACCATTTGCGCCCCATTACAATGGGTGCATGATACGTAGGCCGTGCCGTGGCATCTTGGGCATGTAGATAGACCTTTGCCAGAACATGGCAAGCAAGTCACACTTCCCGTTGCTTTGCAGCCGTGGCATGGCTCAGTAACAACAAATTCTTTTTTCCAAAAATTTAAAGGGATTACAATATTATCAACAGCAAAGCCCTTATCTGGCCGGTTAAGAATTACATCGCGTATTTGCTTCTCCATATCCTTGTCATCAGCAAGGGTAAGATATGCTTTGTTCATGGCTTCATTAGCCGCGACCTCATTGTCAACTTTTACTGCGCCTGATATTTGTCCGGGAACTTGTCTATTGCTCTTATTTGTAATGACATTCAGCATGTTTTCAGCTTGAAAATGTAATATCTCACCTTCAAATGCTTTTAATTCTACTTTTTCGGGATCAAATTTATTTCCGCTAACCAAGGATTTTATAAGTTCTAGAGCTTGATCTTTGTAATCCTCACTAATCTTCATGCTCTCTATAGCCGTGTCCTTTGGCACATTAGTAGCTTCTTGTGGAATTGGCGGTATATTTGAATCGTTGGTCACTGGCATCTTCCTAAAAAATATGTATAAATATCTCTTACTAAAGAACATACCTAATTCAAGGACTGGAAACAATGAAATTCAAATTTGATATAGAATGTACACCTGAGGAAGCTAGGGCTTTTGTTGGCTTACCGAATGTTGCACCAATGCAAGAGCGTATGATTGAAGAGTTAGAAGGGCGTTTACAGGAGAATATGCGTAATTTATCACCAGAGGAAATGGTAAAAACATGGATGCCTACTACTATGCAAGGTATTGGTGATATGCAAAAAATGTTCTGGTCACAAATGGGGGTTAAAACTCCTGACGGCAATAGTAAAGATGAGTGATACAATCTATGCTTTAGCTAGCGCACGCGGGCAATCTGGTGTAGCGGTAATTCGTGTTTCTGGAGCAAAGGCGTTTGAAAGTTTAAACAAGCTGAGCGATGGTAAAAAAATAGCGTATCGTAAAGCCATCTTATGCAAACTAATACGTCCCGTTTCACGTGAAACATTAGATAACGCTATTATAATTGCCTTTAATGCTCCGCACAGCTACACAGGTGAAGATGTGGTTGAGTATCATGTCCATGGAGGGCGCGCTATAATTGACGGTGTTCTGACGGCTTTATCAGAGCAAGAAAATCACCGCATGGCTGAGGCGGGTGAGTTTACCCGCAGGGCGTTTGAAAATGGCAAAATGGATTTAACTGAGGCCGAAGCGGTTGCAGATTTAATTCACGCGGAAACCGAGCTTCAAAAGCAACAAGCCCTTAGGCAAATGGGCGGGGTTCTTAGTGATTTATACGAAAATTGGCGTAAATCTATTATAAAGATATTGGCATATGTAGAAGCCGAACTGGAATTTCCCGATGAGGATTTGCCAGTTGATATAATAGAGAAAATAAGACCTCAAATTGAGGAATTATCAATAGAAATTGACAATCATTTAAATGATAACCGCCGTGGAGAGCGATTACGCGATGGTATTCATATTGCAATAATTGGCGCTCCAAATGCTGGTAAATCAAGTTTAGTTAATGCCTTGGCGCGGCGCGATGTGGCAATAGTGTCAGATATAGCTGGAACAACGCGTGATATAATTGAAGTTCATCTCGATATAGGCGGCTATCCGGTTATTTTATCAGATACGGCGGGTCTTCGCCCTGATCAAATAGGGGCTAGTGGACAAGACTCAATAGAATCCGAGGGAATTAAACGAGCGTTAAAAGTGGCGCAGAAGGCTGATATCAGGGTGATATTATATGATGCTACGGCGCAGGAACTAGATTCTCATAGCTATGAGTTGGAAAAGCAGGATAATAGTATTGCAGTAATCAATAAGGCGGACAAAAAAGTGGTTCTTCAGCACCCCGATAATCCAATTCAGATTTCGGTTGCGAATAATAGTGGCATTGATGAGTTTCTTGATGATTTAAAAAACATGATAACGGAAATGGTTGGAGTTACAGATGCGCCATCTATTACGCGCGAGCGTCATCGCGCCGCACTAACCGCGTGTAGATTTTCTCTAGAGCGTTGCTTAATGGCGGAATTGCCAGAATTAACAGCCGAAGATTTACGCTTAGCGGCAAGATCTATAGGGCGAATCACAGGGAAGGTGGATGTTGAAGATCTTCTTGATGTTGTGTTTCGAGACTTTTGCATAGGGAAATAGTTCTTTTAGTATCTTCAACAAGTCCGTCAATTATATCAGCAGTTTTGCGCGGTAATTCTATGCCAAACTCATAGTAATTCAATGTATCGTCATAATCTTTTTCATCAAGTAATTTATCAATTGCCGGTTTAATAGGGACAAGTGCAGTCATTGCTACTTTTCTCTCCATATCTCTGCTAAGAGACTTATTATACAGGCGGTTTATAATTGCCGTGGCTGTAGTAATGATCTCACCATTTGTTCCTAATGTATCATATAATATATCTGCGAGTTCCTCATAATTCGGTTGTTTTATGCAGGCATAGGCCATTTTATTGATATCAAGGCCGTCATTAGAATCAGAATTTTCCCAAGCGCGTACTAAAAAATCTCTATCAATTTCTTCACTTTTCCTAACTATGCTTGTTACGTTGTTAGTCATTACTAAACCCCGCTATATTATCTGGAGCTTGCTCTATTCCTTCATTATGGAGGTAAATAGAGCATAATTTCTTTAAATAGGGCTCACAAAGCTTTTCAAGGCGCTCTTTTGCGGGATACTTGTCAACTTCAACTTCTAATTTTTCAGCAACACGATCTACACCTTTCAGGTATTTATCATAGGCATCATCAAGGTCATTTCCTAATGCAAGACGCATAGTATAAGACACTAAAGGCAGGGAGTAGTGCATTCCAGGAAAATAATGATCGGGATTTTCAGGATTATTTCCACCATTAAAGGCAATGGCTCTTGCGGGTCTTGTTGCAATAATTGAACCTTCTGTTCCAAATTCTAGGGTGAATTCTTCTTTTAGCTCATCTATTTCCTGATTATAACGAAATTCTGCATATTGTTCTAAAACTTTATCTGCATCAATTTCCTCCTCTGGAGAGCAATTTAATGCCGTCCACATTGCGGTTAGGAGCAACTTATTTTCATTATCTCCGCTATTATTATCTTTAGTACCCATAGTTTCTTCTCGTTATTATTATTTAACTTTAAATCACTATATCTATTTAATTCTTTTCTGGAAAATCATGCAAGAAAAATGTATAAGGCGGGGTAATTAAAGGGTTTTTG
>Ga0316209_1001351_pt1 | contig 26307 bp, 22 predicted proteins | sample 6monopyrite_MG_FD_204945 | JGI IMG/M metagenome (GOLD analysis project Ga0316209, IMG submission 204945) | Microbial mat bacterial communities from mineral coupon in-situ incubated in ocean water Damariscotta River, Maine, United States -... | ecosystem: Environmental > Aquatic > Marine >...
CATTGCGTTCAATAAAACCGACGCCTCGATTGTCGTTATTTTTTTCTAATGCATTGACAACATCGGCATAACTTAACCCATAGGCCAAAAGTTTGGCTGGCTCTGGGGCGACCAGTATTTGTTTTTTGTAACCGCCGATAGGATTCACTTCTACCACACCCGGCACGCGCATTAATTGTGGACGAATGATCCAGTCATGCACTGAGCGTAGATCAGTGGGCGTAACCAGACTACCATCTGCATTTTTAGCACCCGGCTGAGCATCTACAGTGAACATGAAAATTTCACCCAAACCCGTGGCTATGGGCCCAAGTGTGGGTTCTAGATTTGACGGGATATTGCTTTTTGCCGTACTCAGTCGCTCACCTACAAGCTGACGTGCAAAATAAATATCTGTGCCGTCCTCAAACACTATGGTGACCTGAGATAATCCATAACGCGAGACGGACCGCGTATAGGATAATTTCGGTAAACCGGCCATTGCGGTTTCTATCGGAAAGCTGACGCGTTGCTCGGTTTCCAGCGGTGTGTAACCCGGTGCGGCTGTATTAATAACAACCTGTATATTGGTAATATCGGGTACTGCATCGATGGGTAACTGGGTGAATTTCCATGCACCCAGGCCCATGACTATAAGTACCAGCGTAAGCACCAGCCCTCGGCGAGCCAGTGAAAAATTAATTATTGTTTCAAGCATGAGATTTCCTTAATGATCGTGTGAAGCGCCGGATTTTTCGATATCGGCTTTTATGATATAGCTGTTTTCACTGACATATTGCGTGCCAGCTTCCAGTCCACCGAGTACTTCAATCCACTCGTTATCTTGCCGGCCAAGTTCTAGCATTCGAACTTCATATTCTTCGCCGATCTGTGCATAGACTACGGTGAAATCTCTAAACGCCTGCAAGCCAGAGCGTTTCACTGCAAGGGGGACAGGGTGTTCGGCAACTTTTATCTGTGCTTTTACATAACTGCCAGGGACCAGCAGTCCGTTTTTATTGTTAACAGTCATGCGAGTCTTTACTGACTGATTGGCTTCTGCGATAACATTAATAGCTTCAATTTTTCCTTGAACGGATTCATTACCGTTTGCCATCTCCATGCTAACCGGCGCGCCAATATGTACGCGTTTGTGATCAGCAGGGAATAGGGATAACTCCACCCATACGTTCGACGTGTCGGTGACAGTAAATAATTGTCGGTCACCCGTTTGTTCGCCAGCGTTTGCGTTACGCTGAGTGAGTACACCACTGATGGCCGCTTTAATGGAATATAACTTAAGGCTTTCGTTACTCTCGATCGTCGCGAGTGTTTGTCCTTTTTTGACGGTGTCACCGATGGAGGCTGAAACGGATTTAATAACGCCTGCAAAACGTGCGCTAATATTGCTAACCGCTTCTGGGTTGGCAGTAATTTGACCAAAAACACTAATCGTTTCCTGTAGAACCACGGAACCAGCAATGCTGGTTTCTATTTCCAGGGCACTGGCTACCGCCGTTTCAATTTTAGTGCGTCCCTCAAAGTTGTCATACAGCCATGTATGTTTAACGCCGTTATGTGATGCATTGATGGTAACGACAAAAGAATGCGGTTCATAAATAACACTATCGCCACGCATTGCATCGCCATGCGGTTTGAAATTTATATCATCTATTTTTCCGCCCAGCCGAGTTAGGGTAATATTTAAATCTACCTCGTCAGGTTTTAAAAGTTGGCCTTTTTGATTTGCCCAGGCGCGAAATTCTGGTGGTACACCGGTTTCAAAAATAGACAGTTCAAGGGTGAAATCGCCACTGTCTAACAAGCGTCCTCCGTGAGGACCTTTGATGACTTCGACTTCATTTGTTTCACCATGTCCCTCTTTTTTTGATGTGTTTTCATCACCTGTATTCCCGCACGCGACAATCAAGGCGCTGAGAAGAATCGTTGCCAGTATTTTTATACCAGCGCGTTGTATAGATGTTTTCATAGTTAATCTCATTATTTGGTAGTAGGCTGTATCATGGACACACCGGTTAAACGTTCAATTTCGATGACTTTTAGATGAGCAGCGATGCTGTCTTCAACTAATGCGCTGCGTGCATCAAGCAGATCAGCCTGGACACTGCGCCATTCAAAATAACTGTAACGTCCCAGCTCATAGGCTTTGTTCGTTTCCTTCAGTGCACTTTCCAGTTGAGGAATGATAGCGCTGCGGTAGGCATCAATACGATGCATGCTATGCTGTAATTGCTGATACAGCACATAGAGCGAGGTTTCAAAACGCACCCTGAGTTCATCTTCTTTTGCAGCAGACTGAGATAAGTTTTCTCGCGCTTCGGTTATGCGGCCAGTATTACGACTGCGTTCACCAAAGGGAATCGTGATGCCAGCAACCAGCGCCTGATCACTAGATGTTTCATAGTGGCTTACGCCGAGATTGACGCGCCAGTTAGAACCGCTTTGTGATTCAGCGAGTTTTAACTCAGCTTGCTTCAAGCGTTTATCTGATAGCAGGCGAATAAATTCCGGGCTCTGTCCTAGCTGTGTTTTGAGAACCTCAAAAGAAGTCATGACAGGTAAAGTAGATAAGCTACCTTCAACACGTGTAAATACAGGATCAATAACGCCCCATTGTGCAGCTAATAGGTGAATAGATGAACTCAATTTATGTTCAATATCTTCATGCTCTAGTTGTCTGCGCGCGACTTCTGCACGTGCACGTGATAGTTCTGCGTCTGGTGTTTTACCAGCAGCCACTCGCTTCTTAACAGCGAATACTGTTTTTTTAGCCAGATCCACTGTTTTTTCCGCATTGATCAAACGTGATTGATTAGCCAGACAGATAAGGTATAGATGTGCAGTTTCAGCCGCCGCATCTAGCCGTTTAAGATTGGATTCAGCAGTGAGCGACAAAGTGCCTGCGCGAGCCACATCCTTATATCCTTGACGAGTTTCACCCTCTAATACCCAGCCAATGCTCAGGGTAGCTTTTGCATTATCCGTGCCTTCAAAGACACCTGTGCCGAGTGCATCTTCAAGCAAAAAATTTACTGCTGGACTGGCTGACAGGCCAGCCTGAAATTCCTTACCATCCTGTGCTTTAAGTTGATAATTAAAGGTACGTAGTGATGGATTATGTTCAAATGTTTTGGCGATGGCTTCACGTAAATTAATAGTACGAGGCTTTGTATTCGAATTTGATTCAGCACCCATGGCAGCATTCAGGGACGTGCTGAAACATAACCCCAGACAGATTAAAAAGATACTTTTAGATTTGGATAACATTTTGATGTTATCTCCTTTTTTAATTAAACAGTGTTAGCTTTAGTCGTTGATATTTGTTAGTAGAAAACATGATCGATGTCACCATAAATGACATGTCTCTTCCTACAAAATTAAACGGTGTAAGCGCTGTTGGTGTTTAAAGTTTTTATATGAAATGTGTAATGGATAAGTTATAGCCTGCAAGTGTCTACGACAGACTAATTGCAGTAGTGATATCGATTACAACAGGGAGTTACCCAGTGCTAGTGCACTGGCGGCGCGCGCAGAGGGGGTTGAAGTAAATAATAACAGGGGTTAACGTTGGGTGGTTTATAGCGCCACTGACTACTAATATGACGTAGGCGTGGTATGAACAAGAAAAGTCCAATAAAGAAAATTATCAGTACTAACGGGTCTAATAGACTCGTCTTCTTCACTAGATAGTCTTGACTGATATCAATAGCAGCAGGGTGATGGTCATCCTGTGCTCCATGATGATGTGTTGATGCTGTATGAATATCAACAATATGTTCTGATGCGGATGATGAGTGATCATCATGCTGGACGTGCATATGTAACCCGCTCGCCTGCGCCATTAATAGCACAATACAGAGATACAGAATGAACATGTATTGGAAAATTGAGTTGTTATAGGTCTTTCCCATAGGACGAGAGTGTATATGTTGTTGTAATTGCGTACAAGTAGATTCGTGTTAAATGGCAACCTTAGGTGGTTTAAAGTATTCTTTTATATTTTCTAAATGTCGGCTTTGACCGGAAATTCTCGGTCAACGACAATATACGAAGGATCGTTTTTGCTCGAATTTTCATTGACTGAAAATATCTCTCAATACCGTCTTATGACTGACTTGAAATCTTTAAACCCGCACTAATTTGTAGGATTTAGCCAGGCACTATTTTGTATTTTCTGGAGCGGGTTTGGGTTGCTGCAATTTATCTAATCGTTATTTCTTTTTCTTCTTTTTTAGCTTGGTCGTTTCATCATGCAATGCTTTTTTAAGCGCATCATCTTTTAGTTTTTCGGCTTTCAGTAGTGCCTTTTCTTCATCGGCTGCTTTTTTAAGTTGCGCTTTTGTTTGCTTTAATTCCGTTTCAAGTTCTTTTAGCTGCTTATCTAAAATCTTATCCAGTTCCGCTTGTTCTGCGGCTGCAGTAGCGGCACTGGCCTTTTTCTTTGCGGCCGCTTTGATCGATTTTTTATTGACGACTTTGGGTAATTCTTTTTTGATTTCCAGTTTTTTAACTCTGGTATTACCCGACAGTGTTTTGATGACTTTGCGAGGCCGCAATTTAGGTTTGCGCTGTTCGACTCTAACGTGTTTTACAGCGGGTTTTGTGCTTGCTTTCACAGCGGGCGCAGGGGTTAGCATGGGTTTGACCGGGGTGCGTTTAGGGCGAAGTCCACGTAATGCAGATTTAACGCGTTTGGTGACTTCGGCAACATCGCCGTGTGCTTCAACGATGTGTAATACGCCTTTCTGTTTGTAATAATCGCTCAATGGTTGGGTGAGTGATTCGAAAATATTTAAACGTCTTTCGATAATTTCTTCATTATCGTCGGAACGGTGGTGTAATGAACTGCCGCATTCGTCACACTTGTCATCGATAGCGGGTGGCTGCGTGAGGAGGTTGAACAGAGCGCCACAGGAAATGCAGCTTAATCGACCGATGGTGCGTTGGATTAACATTTCGGCGTCAACATCGAATTGCAGTATGGCATCGATGGGTTTACCCAGTTTATCGAGGATGTCATCCAGCGCGACTGCCTGGGCGATATTGCGAGGAAAGCCATCCAGAACAAAACCCTGGTCCGCATCAGGGCGAGCGATGCGCTCACGAATCATGCCGATAACAATATCGTTAGGTACCAGCTGCCCCGCATCCATTATGGCTTTTGCCTGACGACCGAGCGGCGTTTGTGCTGCCACGGCTGCCCGCAGTAGATCGCCGGTGGAAATCTGTGGAATGTGGTATTTGTTCGTTAAATATTTGGCTTGTGTGCCTTTGCCTGAGCCGGGCGCCCCAATCAGGATAAGTTTCATAGTTGTTTCCCATCACTTGAGTACGTGGCACCGATGACAAACTGGCATCAAAAAGCTCTCGCACTTCTTTTTATTCTTTAGTGATATATTAAATTTCCATCAGTTTGAATGTGGCTACTCACCACAACAAACATCCCCTTGTTCTTTATTTCACTTGATTCTATCGATTGCTGAGAAATTGTCGAGCCTGAAACGGGGTAAACACTATATAATTACGCACATATTTCTGTTATTTTGTGTTTTTTGCTGTTTTTCCAATAATTCCACTTATAAAAATAATAATAAAGCATTATTTTGACTCGATTCTAACCTATGCCATACCGCTCTCATGTTTCAGATCATTCGTATGAAGCGAGCATCTTCAAGTTTCGCGCGATCGTCGCGGCGATTATATGTATTTTAATGCTGGGCGGTCTATTGATGCGCCTGTCATGGTTGCAAATCGTCGATTACGCGCACTTTGCAAACTTATCAGAGCATAATCGCATCCGTTTGATGGAGCTGCCGCCTACTCGTGGTTTAATCTACGACCGAAATGGCGTTATTCTTGCAGAAAACAAACCCACGTTCCATCTCGAGATTATTCCAGAGGAAGTTGAGGATATGGAGCAAACTTTAAAGGGGTTGGCTGAGATTGTCACCATCAGTGATTCTGAGCTAGAACGTTTTAGAGAACAGTGGCGGGTGCGCCGCTCTTTTCAGCGAATATCTTTACGTGCCCGGTTAAATGAAGATGAAGTGGCGAAGCTCGCCGTGAATCGTCATCGGTTTCCGGGTATGGATATTAATGCCCGTCTAAGTCGTCATTATCCGTACGGTAAAACGGCGGCTCATCTGGTCGGTTACGTTGGCAGAATCAATCAAAGTGAGCTGACAGTGATTGATGAAGGTAACTACCGCGGTACGACGCACATCGGTAAAACAGGTTTAGAAAAGTATTACGAATCTGAACTGCATGGACAGGTCGGGCGGCAGAATGTCGAGGTCAATGCACAAGGTCGCGTGCTTCGTGTAATCGATAAAGTGGCCTCGGTGTCGGGTAATGACCTGGTATTAAATATTGATATCGAATTACAGCAGATAGCCGAAGAAATGTTAGGCGAGCTTACTGGTGCGGTAATCGCGATAGAGCCGCATACCGGTGCTGTTGTTGTGTTCGTCAGTAATCCGGGTTTTGACCCCAATCTTTTTGTTCATGGTATTAGTCATAAAAATTATGATGCTCTGCAGCATGATGTGGATAAGCCGCTGTTTAATCGTGCTATTTTTGGTCAGTACCCGCCGGGTTCGACATTTAAGCCTTTTCTTGGCCTGGCAGGAGTTGAGCAGCATCACTTTGGGCCGAGGGAATCGCTTTACTGTAAAGGGCATTATTTATTACCCGATGATGATACCGAACGAAAATACCGTGACTGGAAAAAAGAGGGGCATGGAATGGTGGATCTCACTAAAGCGATGGAGCAATCGTGCGATGTCTATTTTTATGAGCTGGCCTACCGTTCCGGTATCGACGAAATGCATGATTTTATGGCTCGTTTCGGTTTTGGTGAACGAACGGGCATTGATTTGCTCGGCGAACGTAAAGGGTTACTGCCATCAACAGAATGGAAAAAACGCGTTCATCGAACAGTTTGGTACCCGGGTGAAACCTTGATTGCTGGTATCGGTCAAGGTTATATGTTGTCGACGCCGGTGCAGCTGGCAGTGGCGACCGCAGCACTGGCCAGCCGTGGAGAGAAGATTGTGCCTCGACTGTTGAAAGAAGTGCATAATTCACAGGATGATACGGTGAAAATCAGGGAGCCGTCGAGAACCATGATTAACCTGCGCAATGACAACCATTGGCAGCTGATGTTTAATGCGATGAAAAAAGTGGTTCACGGTAACCTGGGAACAGCGCGTGCCACGGGCTGGGGCATGAAGTTTAAGATGGCGGGTAAAACCGGAACCGCTCAGGTCTTTGGTATCGCGCAGGATGAAGAATACGATGAAGAAACCGTGGCGAAAAAATTACGTGATCATGCATTGTTTATCGGTTTTGGTCCAGTGAAGGATCCTGTGCTTGCTGTAGCTATCGTGGCTGAAAATGGTGAACATGGTAGCAAAATGGGGCCTATTTCGCGCGATATAATAAAACGATATATGGAAAAATATGCGAAGCAGTAGCGCACAATTTTTTGATTCTGATTACCAGAGTAAAACCTCTAAATTTTTGCAGGTGTTGCATATTGATCCGGTTTTACTGGCGGGTTTATTGATATTAATGGCGTGTGGTTTAGGTATTTTATACAGTGCATCTGACGGCTCGATAGATATTGTCTATCGTCAGTTAGTGCGTTTGGCTATCGCGTTTGTAGTCATGTTTTTTGTGGCGCAAATTCCGCAGCATCAGTTCTATATTTGGGCACCCTGGTTTTTTGCGCTGGGTATCATATTGTTAATACTGGTGCTGGTTGCGGGCGATGTCGGAAAAGGTGCGCAGCGTTGGTTGAATTTATATGTCATCCGTTTTCAGCCTTCTGAAATGATGAAACTGGTTACGCCCATGATGATTGCCTGGTATCTCTGTGAAAAACCATTCCCACCTAAAGTTACGTCATTATTCATATCGTTAGCGTTGGTTATCCTGCCAACCGTGCTGATTGCAAAACAGCCGGATTTGGGTACCGCATTACTGGTTGCTGCTGCCGGTTTTTTTGTGGTGTTTTTTGGCGGTATTCGCTGGCGGGTATTGTTTGGCGTCATTGTTTCAATGTTAGCGCTTTTTCCCGTGCTGTGGCAGTTTATGCATGATTACCAGAAGCAACGAGTCTTAACACTGTTTGATCCGGGTAGCGATCCTCTTGGTTCGGGGTATCACATTATTCAGTCGACGATCGCCATCGGTTCCGGCGGCATCTACGGTAAAGGCTGGTTGAATGGTACGCAGTCTCAGCTGGATTTTTTGCCTGAGCGAACAACAGACTTTATTTTCGCCGTGTTTGCGGAAGAATTTGGTATTATGGGTGCAATTGTATTGTTAGTAATTTACGCCTTTATTATTATTCGCGGCCTGTACATTGCTGCCAATGCGCAGGATAGTTTTGGTCGTTTACTGGCGGGCAGTCTCAGTATGACATTCTTTGTCTATCTGTTTGTGAATGTCGGTATGGTTTCAGGTATTCTGCCCGTAGTGGGTGTTCCTCTACCACTGGTTAGTTATGGCGGTACCTCAATGGTTACGCTGATGGCTGCTTTTGGAATGTTGATGTCAATTAGCACAAACAGAAGGCTGGTTGCGAAGTAATATAGGAACCCCTGGGGTTTTGTGTAGTCTGTTGGTTAAACTGTTTTCATGTGCGAGCGTGGAATAAAAAAATAATAAAAAGAGTAGTAATAATGTTTATGTTTAGAAAATTTTTAATATTAAATGGTTTGGTTTTGACTCTAGCAACTATGGTGCCGGCCGTTGCTGTGGCAAATTATGCGCAACGTGCGGATGTGAAACAGTTTATAAGCGAGATGGTTGATCAGCACGGTTTCGACCGTGATTATCTTGAAGCTAAATTTGCCCGTGCCAATAAGCTGGATAACGTACTGGAATCTATTGCTAAACCTGCTGAAAAAGAGCTTAGCTGGAAACGCTATCGTCCAATCTTTGTTACTAAGAAGCGCACAGAAAAAGGTAAAAAATTTATACGAGAAAATAAGGCTGTGCTCGAGCGCGCTGAAAAGCAATATGGCGTGCCGGTTGAAATAATTGCTGCGATTATTGGTGTTGAGTCTTTTTATGGAAAGCATACGGGTAAATATTCGGTATTTGATTCATTGACTACATTGGGATTTGACTATCCTAAACGCAGCAAATTTTTTAGAAGTGAGTTAAAGCAGTTTTTGTTGTTATCTAAAGAAGAAGAAATTGATATTAATATAATGACCGGATCCTATGCGGGTGCAATGGGCATGCCGCAGTTTATTTCTAGTAGTTATAGAGAGTATGCCGTTGATTTTGATGGCGACGGTAAACGCGATCTGTGGAATAGCTTGCCTGATGTAATTGGTAGTGTGGCTAATTATTTTAGTCGCCATGGTTGGGAGTCGGGTGATAGCGTGGTGCATCAGGTTGCGGTTAATAACACGTCTATTGTAAAAGAGAAAAACTCTTTAAAACCTTATGCCACGCTTTCTAAACTTGAGAGTCAGGGTGTGATGCTCAATAAAAAATCGAAGAGTTTGAATCTTGATAAAAAGCAGAAAACAACATTGTTACACCTGAAAGGTAAAAATGGTGATGAGTACTGGTTAGGTTTAAATAATTTTTATGTTATTACCCGTTATAACCACAGTGAGTTATATGCGATGGCTGTTTTTCAATTGAGTGAGAAGCTCAAACATTAAATGGTTACGGGTTTATATAAAACCACTAATAAAGTGACAGCGTTCTCTTTGAGAAAAATTAATTTAATTTTTCTGGCAGTTGCCCTGTTAGTTTCCTGTAGTGGAGTGAAAGATAGTGCACCCGTTAATTATTCAAAAAAGTGGGATGAAATACCTGATGCGGTTCCTACCGCAGTAAAACCTGGCCGATATGGGAATCCTGGTAGTTACGAAGTTTTTGGTAAAACTTATTATGTAAAAGATTCTGCTGCTGGCTTTCAGCAAAAAGGCATTGCCTCCTGGTACGGTAATAAATTCCATGGTCGGCGTACATCAAGCGGTGAGGAATATAATATGTACGCCATGACTGCTGCCCATAAAACACTACCCATTCCTGTTTATGTAGAAGTAAAAAATACAGATAATGGTCGTGTTGCAATTGTTAAGGTGAATGATAGAGGGCCATTTCACGAAGGTAGAATTATAGATCTGTCTTATGCAGCGGCAACAAAATTAGGTGTTGCGCAATCCGGGACCGCCAATGTGGTTATCCGTGTAGTAACCTCGGCAGAAGAGAAAAGTCAGCAGCGAAGCAATGCTGTGGTTGAGTCGCCACTGCATGGAAATGGTAAACTCTATGTGCAGGTGGCGGCTTTCAGTACCGAAGAAAATGCTTTGCAGCATTTAGGTAAGTTGCAGGGTGAAGGATTTCGTGATGTCAGACTATTTACAGAGAGTCAAAAAGGAAAAGCAATCTATCGAGTAAGAATTGGCCCATTGCCGACTGATTATGTTGCAAAGACGGTGTTAGGTCAGCTTAAAAAAAATAATCATAAAAATTTAAAAGTGCTCAGGTATTAACTCCGCAAATGTGTAGGGTAATAATGCTGACGAGTGTTAACAAAAATAGTAATTAAGTGAGTTAGATGATGTTGTCCAGAATTAAATCAATAAATATTTTTAATCTAATGTTGTTCGTCGTGACATTATTAAATGCGCATGTTGTGCTTGCTGCGATGCCTGTACCCGCACCACCCGAGGTAGCGGCTAAAAATTACATACTTGTCGATTTTGCTAGCGGTAAAGTGTTAGCTGAAAAAAATGCAGATGTTCAAATCGAGCCTGCCAGTATCACCAAGATGATGACCGCTTATGTTGTTTATAAAGAACTGGAAGAAGACAGGCTGTCGATGGAAGATATGGTGGAGATCAGTGAAAAAGCCTGGCGTATGGGTGGTTCGAGAATGTATCTGGAGGTCAATACCAGTGTCTCCGTGCATGACTTGCTAAAAGGATTAATCATCCAATCGGGTAACGATGCCAGCGTGGCTTTGGCAGAACATATTGCAGGAACGGAAGATGCATTTGTTCAGCTGATGAATCAGTACGCTGCTGATATCGGAATGAAAAATACAAATTTTGTTAACAGTACGGGTTGGCCGGATAAGCAGCACTTAACAACAGCGCGTGATATTGCAACATTGGCTGCGGCAATCATTCGCGATTTTCCAGAGCATTACGCGTGGTACGCTGAGAAAGAATATACTTATAACGATATCAAACAATATAACCGAAATAAATTATTGTGGCGTGATGATACAGTCGATGGAATAAAAACTGGGCATACTGAATCTGCTGGATACTGTCTTGTCTCATCCGCGCTGCGTTCTGGTATGCGTGTTATTTCTGTAGTACTTGGTACGGACAGTAAGAAAGCGCGTGCCAGTGTGAGTCAGGCTGTATTGAATTATGGTTTTCGTTTTTACGAATCACATACCTTATATGATGAAGGTGAGATATTAAGTCGTCCGCGTGTCTGGAAGGGTGAATTCGCAACGTTAACAGTTGGCCTGGATGATGATTTATCCATAACTATTCCACGAGGCGCGTATGGCAAGCTTGATGCAACTATGGATATCGATAAAAATATTGAAGCACCAGTAAGTAAAGGGCAACAGGTTGGTGTGGTTAATGTTTCACTTGATGGTGAAATGATGGTGTCTGTACCATTGGTCGCGTTGGAAACAATTGACGAAGGCAACTTTTTTCAAATCGCGAAGGATTATTTTTTACGTTTGATTGAATAATGAAAGATCAATATGACTGAAAAAATTGTTTATTTAAACGGTAAATATTTACCGGTTGAGCAAGCCACGATTTCTGTGATGGATCGTGGTTTTCTTTTTGGTGATGGTGTGTATGAAGTCATTCCGGTTTTTGCCAATAAGCTGCTGCGTCCTGCTGAGCACCTGTCACGTTTGCAAAATAGTTTAAATCGAATTGGATTATCCAATCCACTGTCGGATGAGGAATGGCAAAAACTATTTTCTGAATTACTGAATAAAAATGCGGGAGAAGATCGCGCTATCTATCTGCAGCTGTCTAGAGGTGCGTATTCAAAACGTGACCTGAGTACAAACCAGGATTGTCCGCCGACCGTATTCGCAATGGTTTTGCATGTCATGCCGCCGGATATCGATATATTGTTAGCGGGTATTTCTGTGATCACTGTTGACGATTTTCGGTGGAGTGCCTGTGATATCAAATCAACTTCCCTGGTCGCCAATGTCATGCTGAAGCAACAGGCTGCTGAGGCGGGTGTAGAAGACGCAATTTTGATTAAAGACGGGCATGTGACGGAAGGCACAGCGAGTAATGTGTTTGTGATAAAAGAGGGCGTCCTTATCACGCCGCCCACCGGTCGTCAGCTACTACCGGGCATCACACGCGATTTAGTCATTGAAATTGCAGAAAATAACGCCATAGTAGTAGAGCGGCGAGAAATTAAACAAGCTGAGTTATACAACGCAGATGAGATCTGGATGACCAGCTCTACTCGTGAAATCGCCCCCGTTATCAAGCTGAATGATAAAGCGGTCGGTGCAGGTGTGGCAGGAAACGCCTGGAAACATATGATGGATTTATATCAGCAATATAAGCAACACTTGCGTAGCAATGAAAAAATGAAATAACGTCATTTCGAGCGAAGCGTGGCAATCTAACCAGGCAGCACCGTTGCCCACATGAGATTGCCATGCTTCGCTCGAAATGAAAGTTTTCACGTTTTTATGTGAGGCAAGAGAACGAGGTATACTGTACCAAAATATAGAGAAAACCATGAGTGACGACAAAGACATTAAATTACATGATCTATCACTGGAAGAAGGCGAGACACTGTTCGAGTTTCCCTGTGAGTTTCCAGTAAAAGCAATGGGTCTGGCTTGTGATGAACTCGAAATCGCAGTATTGGAAATCGTCAATCGTCATGTGGAAGATCTTTGTGAGGGCGCGTTGTGCATGAAACCCAGTAAAAACGGTAAGTACACAGCAATCACCGTGACGATAACGGCGCAAAGTAAAGGCCAGCTTGATGCTATTTATATGGAGCTAACAGCCTGTAAACACGTATCAGTTGCGCTGTAATTTCCGTTTAAAATCATGCTATCTAAAAAGCCCATAAGATGTCGCCATCTTGGTGAGGTCGATTATCAACAGGCGTGGCAACAGATGCTGGACTTTACTAATTCACGTCAGCACGATACTGACGATGAGCTCTGGTTTTTGCAGCATCCATCTGTATATACACTCGGTAAAAATGGAAAAGTCGAGCATGTGCTAAATCCAGAAAATATTCCTGTCGTTAATTCAGATCGTGGTGGTCAGGTCACGTATCATGGTCCAGGACAGATTGTGGTATACACGTTGCTGGATTTGAATCGTCTGAAAATAGGGGTGCGCGACCTGGTAACGCTTATAGAGCAAACCATTATCGAATTGCTAGCGAGTTATAACATCGATGCCAGTGCCAAACGAGAGGCTCCGGGTGTGTATGTAAATGATGCTAAAATAGCGGCTCTGGGACTACGAGTACGAAAAGGCTGTAGTTTTCATGGTCTGGCTTTAAACGTAGATATGGACATGGAGCCGTTCAGCAGGATTAACCCTTGTGGTTACGAGGGCCTGGAAGTGGTTCAGGTTAAAGATTTTATTAATGATATTAGCGTCGCAGATGTTGTCGATAATTTGCAACAGAAATTACTGAAAAACATTAGCGCAAAGTAAAAACTATGAGCAATCAAACAACAGATATTAATAAAAAAGTTATTACTGGTGAAAAATCCATAGTTGGCAAAAAGCAAAAGGGTGCAGAAAAAGTCGCGCGTATTCCTATTAAGGTGCAGCAACCTGCGGAGCGATTGCGTAAGCCAAACTGGATACGTGCAAAGTCGCCTTTTAATCCAAACGTTAAAAAATTGAAAGCTGTTTTGCGTGAACAGAAATTGCATACTGTATGCGAAGAAGCTGCGTGCCCCAATTTAGGTGAGTGCTTTGGGAATGGTACAGCTACCTTCATGATCATGGGTGATATCTGTACGCGACGTTGCCCTTTCTGTGATGTCGGTCATGGTCGACCCAATCCATTAGATGAAAACGAACCACAGCATCTTGCTGAAACCATTCAAGCGATGGGTTTATCTTATGTTGTAATTACTTCGGTAGATCGAGATGATTTACGCGATGGCGGTGCAGAGCACTTTGTTGAGTGTGTTCAAAAAACGCGCGCATTAAATCCTGACATTGAAATTGAAATACTCGTGCCCGATTTTCGTGGACGTATGGATGTAGCATTAGAGATAATCCATCGCTCACCACCTGATGTGTTTAATCATAATCTTGAAACTATTCCGCGTTTGTATAAGAAGTGCCGACCAGGTTCGGATTATCAGTGGTCATTAGATTTATTGAAGCGATTTAAACAGTCGCATCCAGATGTGAAAACTAAATCAGGTCTTATGTTAGGTCTCGGTGAAGAACTGGATGAGGTTATAGAAGAAATGAAAGATATGCGTGCGCATGATGTCGATATGTTAACGCTGGGTCAATACTTGCAGCCAAGTAAACACCATCTGGCAGTAGAGCGTTATGTGACACCAGAAGAATTTGATGAGTTATATAAAGTCGGTATGGAATTAGGTTTTAAACACGTCGCTAGTGGGCCGATGGTGCGTTCGTCTTATCATGCAGATCTGCAGGCGCACGGAAAATTTAGTAAATAGTATTTAAGAGAGAGTTATGGGTTTTATTTTCAAACCAGTGCGTTGGGTGCTGGGTCAAATAATTATTTTTATTGACTGGGTGACACGTCCTAAACCCGTTCAGCGTACAGATGAAGCACAAAAAGAAATTGATACGCAAACTGATAATATGGTGCTATATCAGTTTAATCAGTGTCCTTTCTGCGTTAAGACACGTCGACAGATTCATCGTTTAGCATTAAACATAGAAAAACGTGATGCACGTAATGATCCGAAATGGAATCAGGAACTTATTAATGATGGCGGTAAGTATCAGGTTCCTTGTTTGAAAATTATAGAAAAGGATGGTTCGGTTGAATGGCTGTATGAATCAACCGAGATCAATCAGTTTTTAAACGAAAAATTTCAGTAAAGTAACATATTAAAATTGCGCTAGTTTTAATAAGCCGGCTACGCTGATTGCATCTGTGATTTCACCGCTCAATGCACGCTCAATCGCTTCCTCAAGCGGTAACTTCTGGATAAGTAATTCTTCGGTTTCTTCAAACTCTGTTTCACCCTGGATCAGGTCTTTTGCAATATAAACCAGGCCGCATTCATCTGTTACCGAGTTGGATGTGTGTAACTTCATAAGCTCTTGCCAGTCATTAGCGATTAATCCTGTTTCTTCTTTTAATTCGCGTTTGGCAGATTCGAGTGGATCGATATCTAGTGGTCCACCACCCATTGGAATTTCCCAGGAATAACAATCAGGTACATAACGGTATTGGCCAACTAACCAGGTATTATTGTTTTCGTCGAGCGGAATAATGCCTATCGCCAAATTTTTAAAGTTTATTTTTCCGTAATGCGATAAGCCGCCGCCCGGGTTGATGACTTTTTCTTCCTGTAATGTTAACCAGGGGTTTTCAAATATTTTTTTACTGGATTGAGGTTTCCATGGATTAGCTGTGGTGGGTAATTTTTTCTTTGCCATGCTTAAGGACTTTGTTTGTTATCTGTCAGTGCCTTAAGTATTGCATTAAAGCGTTACCATCGTATAGTGCTAACTTTTTTTGTTTTTAATTCATAAACAATTGTCGCGAATCGTCCCATGCGATTTTCGGCTTGTCTTAAAGGGACGTTAACATTGTTGGCGTATGCTTTAGTGTTGGGTGTTATTTTTATTTTTATGGTTTTGCAAAAACTGCAATTTTTACTTTCAATAATTCCGTTCAGGTCATCTTCCATACTTATTCGTAATGACACAGAGCGGATAGCATTATGTGTTTTTATTATTTTTTGATCGATATTGCTTATCGTGTTTTCTAAAATATAGCTGGAAGCATTAACCTGAGCGGTTGCTAGCAATATTAACAAAGTAAACAATGCCTGAATTCTAATTTTCATCACTTCACCTGTTATGGCTTGTGCGCGCTAAGAGTAAATGGATTTATTATTTATTCTCATTTTAGAATTGCTTTGTTACAGGGAGGTATATAGTGTCTGACCTCTGCTTTATCAATAATTTTGAGTTATTTACTGCAATTGAGTATTGGCTCAATTGATCGAGTTATTGATTATCTGCGTTTCGCCTTGCCTGTTTTAACTATCGGCAGTGGCTGGTAAATATTTAAAGAAGATATCTTTAATTAGCGCATTATGCGTTTCTTGAGGCTGTTTCTGGATTTTGAACTTTGTGTTTTGGTGGTTTTTGCCGGTAGGTCGATATTTTTTAATGGGGGCTGAATGGTGTTCAACTGAATGCTTATGTTCTTTTTTATTTTTTCTATTTCGTATTCGGCTTGTAGGTGTGTCCAGTAGGTGGCGCTGCCGCCAAAATAAATGGCCAGTCGAACTGCTGTGTCAGCACTAATGCCGCGCTTTTCGTGAATGATTTCATTGATTCGTCTCGGTGGGACTTTGATTGCACGTGCCAGCGCGTTCTGACTGAGCTTTCGTGGCTCAATATATTGTTGTAATAAGACTTTTCCCGGATGTTGGCACGCCATGTTTTAAATATAACGATAAACGTTATATAACGCAATACGTTATAGTTATTTGATTGATATTAGATTGTTTGTCTTAGTCCATCAGGTTTCCACGCTGGAGCGATGACGTTTGCCATGTCTGAATGATTAAGGGGCGCGCAGGGAATAGTGGGTTTTGTCATATGTTCATTAATGTTGTACATGTTGAAGCGACGTATAGATGTTGGGAGTGGAGTATAAAGGGGTGTTTTTGTGTAATGAGAGCCTAGTTAAAAAGGATTAAAAGCTTGAACCGCAGAGATAAGTTTTTATATTAACGTCATTGCGAGCGAAGCGTGGCAATCTCCGCAGGCGACTCAGCCGCTTAAAGAGATTGCCACGCTTCGCTCGCAATGACAAATGAACTAATTTTTTCTCTGCGCCTCTGTGTCTCTGAGGTTCAAGTTTTTGACTTTGTTTTTAAGTCTCAAAAATGGTCGAGAGCAGACTCTTCTGCCAAAGGGAGAAGGAGCAAGATTTATTTTTTTGGAATATACAAATCCGTAATTGTACCTTCAGCCATTTCTGCTGCGAAGTTAAAGGTTTCAGATAAAGTTGGGTGTGGATGTACCGTTAATGCAATGTCTTCGATATCCGCGCCCATTTCCAGTGCCAGTACAGCTTCGGCAATGAGTTCGCCAGCATTGGTGCCGACCATGCCGGTACCAATAAGCTTGTGTGTGTTTTTATCGAATAAAACTTTTGTGATACCTTCGTTACGTCCAATGCTTAATGAGCGACCACTGGCTGCCCACGGGAAAACACCTTTGCTGTATTCGATGCCATCGGCTTTCGCCTGTTCTTCGGTCATGCCCATCCAGGAAATTTCAGGATCAGTATAAGCAACGGATGGAATTGTTTTTGCGTCGAAGAATGATTTCATGCCGGAAATGACTTCAGCTGCAGTTTTGGCTTCGTGTGTTGCTTTGTGCGCCAGCATAGGCTGGCCAACGATATCGCCGATAGCGTAAATATGATTTACATTTGTACGTTGCTGTTTATCTACATTGATAAAACCACGCTCATCAACGATAACACCGGCTTTATCGGCATCGATCAGTTTGCCATTAGGGCTGCGGCCTACTGCAAGTAATACACGATCAAAGGTATCGTTGTCGGGTACACCTTTACCTTCAAAAGAAACTTTTAAGCCTTTTTTCAATGCTTCGATAGCGGTCACTTTTGAATTTAACCAGATGTTTTCGTAACGTCTTTTAACGATTTTCATCAGCGGGCGAACCAGATCTGGATCGCAGCCAGGAATTAAACCGGGAGATAATTCTACAACGGAAACTTTTGAGCCAAGCGCATCGTAGACGGTGGCCATTTCCAGACCGATAATGCCGCCACCGATAACCAGTAAACGTTTTGGAATGTCTGCCAGTTCTAATGCACCGGTTGAATCCATTAGACGTTCGTCATCATAAGGTAAGCCGGGAATTTTAAACACGGATGAGCCGGCAGCTATGATGGCGTTATCAAAAGAGATGATCTGCCTGCCATTATTTCCACTAACTTCGATGGTATTGGCTGAGGTAAATTTTCCGTAACCAGTAACAATCTGAACTTTGCGTTGTTTAGCTAAGTGAGCAAGGCCGCCAGTCAGTTGTTTGATAACCTTGTTTTTGAAACCGGCGAGTTTTTTGATATCAATTTTTGGTTTGCCAAAGTCGATACCTTGTTTTGTCATTTCGGCTGCTTCATTGATGATTTCGGCCGTATGTAATAGTGCTTTTGACGGGATGCAGCCAACGTTTAAACAGACGCCACCAATGCTGTCGTATTTTTCGATAAGGATGACTTTTTTACCGAGATCGGCCGCGCGAAAAGCGGCAGTGTAACCACCAGGGCCGGAACCGAGCACGACAACTTCTGCATGTAAATCGCTGTCGCCATCAAAAGAGACAGCGGCAGGTGCTTCATTTGTCGTTGATTCGATTTTTTCTTCTGCCTTAGGCTCGGGTTGAGCTTCCGTTGTCTCGCCACTGCTGCTCGAAACTTCAAGCTTTAAAATCAGGTCGCCCTGGGTAACTTTGTTACCACTGCTAACGACAACTTCTTTCACGGTGCCAGCAGAAGGTGAAGGGATCTCAATGGTGGCTTTATCAGACTCCAGAGTGATTAATGGATCTTCTTCGGCGATAACATCACCGGCGTTGATTAGAACTTCGATGATATCAACATCGGTAAAATCGCCGATATCAGGAACTTCTACGTTTACTATTTTGCTCATAATATTTGCTCGAAATAAAAATATTTAAAAGCGATTTACCACAGAGACACAGAGGTCGTAGAGAAAATAAAGTGAAAGCACAAAAAACTCTGTGCCCTCTGTGTCTCTGTGGCTAATGCCTTTGATTGTATTTTTTAAAGTAGTAACCTTCTTGTGTCAGATAACACTTTACTTAAGTAAGTAGTAAAGCGTGCAGCATCAGCACCATCGATTACGCGATGGTCATAAGATAATGACAGTGGCAGCATCAGGCGTGCGGTAAAATCTGCGCCATCGTAAACCGGTTTCATGCTGGAACGTGATACGCCTAATATCGCTACTTCAGGTGCATTTACGATAGGCGTAAATGCAGTACCGCCTATTCCACCAAGGCTGGAAATGCTAATACAGCCGCCCGACATGGCTGCAGGTGAAAGTTTTTTATCACGTGCACGTTTGCTGGTTTCGGTTAATTCTGCGGCCAGTTCGAATAAGGTCTTCCGGTCGCAGTCACGAATAACAGGGACAACTAATCCGTTTGGTGTATCCATGGCAACACCGATATTGATGTATTGCTTGAGTATCAGGTTTTCGCCGGTATGATCCAGTGAAGAATTAAAGCGTGGAAATTCTTTTAATGCAGATACCAGCGCTTTCATTAAGAATACGAGTACAGTAATGCGAACCCCTTCTTTTTCATTCTCTTTGTTTAACTGCTTACGAAATTTTTCCAGTTCTGTGATATCTGCTTCGTCGAATTGTGTAACGTGCGGAATGGTGACCCAGTTACGGTGCAGGAATTTTCCGGTTAGCTTGTTAATGCGGTTTAATTCCTGAATTTCGATGTCGCCAAACTGACTGAAATCGATTTCCGGCATCGGTTCAACGCCGAGTCCACCACCTTGACTACCTTGCGCGAGTACCTGTTTGACCCAGGCTTTTACGTCTTCTTTTAATATGCGATTTTTTGTACCGGTACCTGACATGCGAGATAAGTCAGCACCGAGCTCGCGAGCGAATTTTCTTACTGATGGGCTAGCGTGCGCTTTGCTGAAATCTTCTTCGTTGATGCTCATGGAGGCCGTCGGTGAAGGTCTGGGCGCAGCGGGTGGAGGTGTTGCCGGTGCAGGTGCAGTTTTTTCTGCTGGGGCAGGTTCCGCTTTTGTTTCTGCGGCAGGTGCTTCGGTTGCTGCGCTTGCTTCTGATGCTTCGATGGTAATCAAAAGATCACCCTGGGAAACTTTATCGCCCATGTTGATTTTTACTTCTTTCACTGTGCCAGCAAGCGGTGATGGAATTTCCATCGCGGCTTTATCTGATTCTAATGAAACGATAGGGTCTTCGACTGATATCGTGTCGCCAGCAGCGACCATGATTTCGATGACTTCAACGCCATCAAAATCACCTATATCAGGAACAAGAATGTCTTTAATTTCTGCCATTTTTTATCTCTGCCACGTGTATGGCCAGTCGAATTTATAATAGGTTAGGCTGTAATTGGATTAGGTTTATTAACATCGATGCCGTATTTCTTGATCGCATCACTGACTTTCGAAGCCGGGATAGTGCCTTCGTCAGCTAAAGTTTTGAGTGTTGCGAGAACAGTGTAAAAACTGTTTACTTCGAAATGACGACGTAAGTTCTTACGTGTATCCGAACGACCGAAACCATCTGTACCCAGAACCGTATAAGTGGCTGGTACATATTGGCGAACCTGATTGGATACGGTGCGGATGTAATCCGATGATGCAATAACAGGGCCGTCACATTTTTCCAGTTGCTGTGTGATGTAAGGTGCACGTGCTTTTTTGCTCGGGTGCAGCATATTCCAGCGTTCACAATCCACGGCTTCGCGAGCCAGTTCGTTGTAGCTGGTGATGCTCCAGACATCAGCGCTGATTTTCCAGTCTTTTTTCAACAGTGCCGCCGCTTCGATAACTTCACGCAGAATGGTGCCGCTGCCGAACAGCTGAACCTTGTGTTCGCCTTTTTTAGCTTTGTCCGCGCTGTAGCGGTACATACCTTTTAAGATGCCTTTTTCAGCACCTTTTGGCATTTCGGGCATGACGTAGTTTTCGTTCATCGAGGTAATGTAGTAATACACATTTTCCTGTTCTTTAACCATGCGACGCATGCCGTCGTGGATAATGACCGTAATCTCGTATGCAAAGCAGGGGTCATAAGCAACACAGTTTGGAATGGTTGATGCGACGATCAAACCATGACCATCCTGATGTTGCAGGCCTTCACCCGCCAGTGTGGTACGACCAGCCGTGGCACCAATTAAGAAACCACGTGCCTGCATGTCGCCGGCTGCCCATGCCAGATCGCCGATACGCTGGAAACCAAACATGGAGTAATAGATGTAAAAAGGAATCATGTTCACGCCGTGCGAGCTGTAAGCAGTCGCAGCTGCAATCCATGATGACATGGCGCCAGCTTCATTGATGCCCTCTTCTAAAATCTGCCCGCTCTTGTCTTCCTTGTAGAACATCACCTGTGCTTTATCCTGTGGTTCGTACAACTGACCGACAGAAGAGTAAATGCCTAGCTGGCGGAACATGCCTTCCATACCGAATGTGCGAGCTTCGTCGGGTACGATAGGAACAACGTTTTTGCCGATTTTTTTGTCGCGTGCAAGCATCGTCAAGATGCGTACGAATGCCATGGTGGTTGACATTTCACGTTCGCCGGAGCCTTTTAATAAAGCATCAAACGTTGAAAGATCCGGCACTTCCAGCGGTGCGGCCAGGTGTGTGCGTGAAGGCAGGTAGCCGCCAAGCGCCTGACGGCGTTCGTGCATGTATTTCATTTCTGCACTATCTTCAGCTGGTTTGTAATACGCAGCTTGTTCGATTTGTTCGTCAGTGACTGGAATGTTGAAGCGTTCAGCGAATGCGCTCAATGCTTCAATATCCATTTTTTTCTGTGAATGCGTGGTGTTCTGTCCTTCACCGGCTTCGCCCATGCCATATCCTTTTACGGTTTTTGCCAGGATAACCGTTGGTTGGCCTTTGTGGCCCATGGCATTTTTATATGCTGCGTATACTTTGTGTGGATCATGGCCGCCACGGTTCAGTCGCCAGATATCATCATCTGACATGTGGGCGACCATGGCTCTTAATTCGGGTGAGTTGAAAAAATGTTCGCGTACAAAAGCACCGTCTTTGGCTTTGTAGTTCTGGTAGTCGCCATCGACAATCTCTTCCATGCGTTTACTTAACAGGCCATCTTTGTCTTTAGCAAGCAATGGATCCCAGTAAGAGCCCCAGATGACTTTGATGACATGCCAGCCGGCACCACGGAATACTGATTCCATTTCCTGAATAATTTTGCCGTTTCCGCGAACCGGGCCGTCGAGGCGTTGCAGGTTACAGTTAATAACAAAAATCAGGTTATCCAGTTTTTCGCGACCACCCAGAGAAATGGCACCTAATGATTCAGGTTCGTCCATTTCGCCGTCGCCACAAAATGCCCAGACTTTACGGTTTTCAGTATTAGCAAGACCGCGATCGTGCAAATACTTCATGAAACGTGCCTGATAGATCGACATGATTGGTCCCAGGCCCATTGATACTGTCGGGAACTGCCAGAAGTCCGGCATTAGCCATGGGTGAGGGTATGATGATAAACCGCCACCATCGACTTCCTGACGGAAGTTGTCCATATGGCCCTCAGTCAGACGACCTTCGAGGTAAGCGCGTGCGTAGATACCAGGCGCTGAATGCCCTTGCATAAAAATCAAATCGCCACCATGATCAGGTGTGGTTGCGTGGAAAAAGTGATTGAAGCCGACATCGTATAAAGTCGCAGCAGAAGCAAAGCTGGCAATATGACCGCCCAGTTCAGAGCTTTCTTTGTTAGCCCGTACCACCATTGCCATTGCATTCCAGCGAATAAAGGAGCGGATGCGGTTTTCTAGCTCGGGATTGCCGGGAGTGCGCTGTTCCAGATGCGTTGGAATCGTGTTCAGATAAGCTGTATTGTTGGTAAACGGTAGATAAGCACCGCTGCGGCGTGCATTATCAATTAACTGCTCAAGTAGGAAATGTGCGCGATCTACGCCTTCATTTTCAATAACGGCTTTTAATGCATCTAGCCACTCCTGGGTTTCCAGTGGGTCAATATCGTGTAACTCTGTCATCTCAATCTCGCACATTCGATACAAATCGCGTCATTTTCTTGGGAATTTGGCGCAACTTAATGGAATTTTTTAGTTTTTATTGGTAACTCGCGGAACAATACAGGGTTTTCCTGCGCGTTAGGGGCGTAATTATAGAAGTTATATATACTTTAGTCGAATTTTATATAGCGTTGCTTGATGATAGATGTAGTTTGTTAGTGAAAATATATAACCACAGAGGCAGAGTGCACAGAGAGAAAACTTGATTTTGTTCATAGTGACTTTGGCACTATGAACAAAATATGGAAACTCCGTGATCTCTGTGCCTCTGTGGTTAAATATTTTTTAAAAGTCAGCTGAAATTTTAAGTATAATCGCACCTCTTTTAAGAATACATAACTGGATACCTACCATGTCTGCGAAAGCCGAAGATAATAAAACCAAGATTAAAAAAGCCGTATTAGCCTATTCAGGCGGTCTTGATACTTCTGTCATTTTGAAATGGCTACAGGATGAATATCAATGTGAAGTGGTGACATTTACAGCAGACATTGGCCAGGGTGAAGAAGTTGAACCGGTACGTGGTAAAGCTGAAGCACTAGGTGTAAAAGAAATTTATATCGATGATCTCACTGAAGAGTTTGTTCGTGATTATGTCTATCCGATGTTTCGGGCCAATACAGTTTATGAAGGCGAATACTTGTTAGGTACTGCAATTGCGCGCCCATTAATTGCAAAACGTATGATTGAAATTGCCAATGAAACTGGCGCCGATGCCATCTCACACGGTGCAACCGGTAAAGGTAATGATCAGATTCGTTTTGAACTTGGTGCATACGCACTTAAACCGGGCGTGCATGTTATTGCGCCCTGGCGTGAGTGGGATTTACTGTCACGTGAAAAATTAATGCAGTATGCAGCTGATCACGGCATCGAAGTCGATTTTGATAAAGGTAAAAAATCACCTTATTCGATGGATGCAAATCTTCTGCATATTTCATATGAAGGTGGCATTCTGGAAGATCCATGGGCAGAAGCGGAAGATGAAATGTGGCGATGGACCGTATCGGCTGAGCAGGCACCGGATACCCCAACTTATCTGCAACTTACATACGAGAAGGGCGATATCGTTGCCATCGATGGCAAGGCCATGACACCTGCACAGGTGCTAACTGAGTTGAATCGAATTGGTGGTGCTAACGGAATTGGTCGTCTGGATATCGTCGAAAATCGTTATATTGGTATGAAGTCACGCGGCTGTTATGAAACACCGGGTGGTACCATTATGTTACGTGCGCACCGTGGTATGGAATCATTAACACTGGATCGTGAAGTGGCACACCTTAAAGATGAATTGATGCCGCGTTATGCCAAACTAATTTATAACGGTTACTGGTGGAGTGCAGAACGTGAGATGTTGCAAAAAATGATTGATGCGTCACAGGAATATGTTAATGGTGTGGTTCGCGTTAAGTTATATAAAGGCAATGTTGATGTCGTAGGACGTAAGTCGGATGACTCATTGTTTGATGAAAACATTGCAACTTTCGAAGATGATGGTGGCGCTTACGACCAAAAGGATGCGGGTGGTTTTATTAAGTTGAATGCATTGCGTTTGCGTATGCAGGCTAGTCGTAGAGCATAAAAGTAAAACTCTGTTTAACTGTAATAGTCCGATTTCCGGTAACGGTCATTATCGGTGGCAGGCAAAGCTAGAAAGCTATTCACCACAGAGACACAGAGGACGCAGAGAAAATAATTAGTGGTGTTCAGTTCTTTGCGCGCCAACATACATTGCTTTTTCTCTGCGTCCTCTGTGTCTCTGTGGTGAATCATTCACATATGGTTTGACTGTTCGCTAAGAGCCTGGAGCCAGCGGTTAAGCGATGGTGTTTTTATAATAGTTATTTTCCCGCCATCAGTTCCTTATTCGTTCGGATAAGTGAACGAATTTCACTGACATATTTCTTACCACGTTCAGAATAATTTATTAGTCCACCTGCTTGTGCAATGGCGTCTGGCGTTTTCCCGGCGGTTCGATCTTTTCTGCGAATCTTACGCAATGTGGCATATACACGGCCAGTGTTAATGTTTTTAATGTAACTGCGAACCGATTCATTTACGCTATTAAATTGCGCGACTTCATGTGTTGCGCCTCGACTGCGATTTGCGGGTATGATGCCGCAGCCTTTTTTATAACACCATTGACCAAAAAAATTATTCCCCTGTTGTGCAAATCGAGATTGTCCCCAGGCTGTTTCGTTTGCACTTTGAGCCAGGGCTAATTCGGGTGCAACCATATCTACACGTTCGAGTAATTTGTCCCAGTTTTCGTTTTCAGGGTTCCAGTCAGTGCTGTATGACTGAGCGATGCGTGTTACAAATCTTTTGTCATTGTTCTGATTTTTAGCGATGAGCAGTTTATTTCTTAGTTTGAGTACTTTGGCGTTTTCTTCATTAATAATAGGGCGCATAAAATTAAAAAAGCGTTTTTTCTTGTCATTGGTATCAACGACGTTAGTCATATTAAGATCGCTGGCAGATATACCTGTTTCTGGCTGGATAAAAATAACAAAGAAGATAACAGCGATGTAAAACAGTGGCACAAATATCTTTTCCATAATAGTGAAACTTTTTGAGAGTGTTAAAGTAAAAACAGAGTTGCAAGTCCGAGGAAAGCAAATAATCCAACGATGTCAGTGATGGTGGTTAATATGACGCTACCTGCAATAGCAGGATCAATGTCCATCTTGGTTAGTATGATTGGAATGGCAACACCAGAGAATGCGGCGACAAATAAATTGATAATGGTTGCCGTTGCAATGACGTAACCAATCTGTAAATCATCAAACCAGATGACGGCAATGGCTGCGATGACCAGTGCCCAGACTATTCCGTTGAGTAGTCCAACGATGATTTCTTTATTAACTAACCACCATCGATTAGTCCGGCTCACCTGGCCAAGAGCCAGACCACGGATGACGAGTGTTAGTGTTTGTGAGCCAGCAATACCACCCATGCTGGCAACAACGTTCATCAATACAGCAACCGTTACAATTCTTTCCAGGGTACCTTCAAAGTTGGACACCACCCATGAAGCCAGAAAAGCAGTGACTAAATTAATGCCTAACCAGATAGCTCGACGGCGGGCACTGGGAATAGCGGGTGCGAATAAATCTTCTTCATGGGTTAAACCTGCCATACCTAAGACTGAATGTTCACCTTCTTCACGAATAACGTCGACCACGTCATCCACGGTGAT